>Ga0182007_10000082_pt1 | contig 71660 bp, 64 predicted proteins | sample Sormic07211113_1_FD_123023 | JGI IMG/M metagenome (GOLD analysis project Ga0182007, IMG submission 123023) | Rhizosphere microbial communities from Sorghum bicolor, Mead, Nebraska, USA - 072115-113_1 MetaG | ecosystem: Host-associated > Plants > Roots > Rhizosphere | place: USA: Nebraska...
ACGCAGGAAGACTTGAAATTCCTCATGGCGCCGATGGCACTGGCCGGCGAAGAGGCGACGGGCTCGATGGGCAATGACTCGCCGCTGGCCGTCATGTCGAACAAATTGAAGCCGCTGTATAACTACTTCAAGCAATTGTTCGCGCAAGTGACGAATCCGCCGATCGACCCGATCCGCGAAGCGATGGTGATGTCGCTGGTGTCCTTCATCGGCCCGAAACCGAACTTGCTCGATACCAACAACGTCAACCCGCCGATGCGCCTGGAAGTGGCGCAGCCCGTGCTGGGCTTTGACGACATGGCGCGTCTGCGCAACATCAGCGCCCACACGGGCGGCAAGTTCAAGTCGTACGAACTGGACATCTGCTACCCGCTGGCCTGGGGCAAGGAAGGCGTGGAAGCGTGCCTGGCCTCGCTGTGCGCGGAAGCCGTCGATGCCGTGAAATCCGGCCACAACATCCTGATCGTGTCGGACCGCGCCATCTGCGCCGACCAGGTGGCGATCCCCGCGCTGCTGGCCACGTCCACCGTGCACCAGCACCTGGTGAGCAAGGGTTTGCGCGCGTCCACCGGCCTCGTCGTGGAAACGGGCTCGGCCCGCGAAACGCACCACTTCGCCCTGCTGGCGGGCTATGGCGCGGAAGCCGTCCACCCGTATCTGGCCATGGAAACCCTGGCCGAGATGGCGCACGGCTTGCCGGGTGACCTGTCGGGCGACAAAGCCATCTATAACTACACGAAGGCGGTGGGCAAAGGCTTGATGAAGGTCATGTCGAAGATGGGCATTTCGACCTACATGTCGTACTGCGGCGCGCAAATCTTCGAAGCCATCGGCCTGAACAAGTCGCTGGTCGACAAATACTTCAAGGGCACGGCCTCGAACGTGGAAGGCATCGGCGTGTTTGAAGTGGCGGAAGAGGCGCTGCGCCTGCACGCGCTGGCCTTCGGCAACGATCCCGTGCTGGTCGATAAGCTCGACGCGGGCGGCGAGTATGCGTTCCGCGTGCGCGGCGAAGACCACATGTGGACGCCGGATGCGATTGCGAAATTGCAGCACTCCACGCGCAGCAACAATTTCTCCAGCTATAAGGAGTACGCGCAAATCATCAACGACCAGAGCCGTCGTCACCTGACCCTGCGCGGCCTGTTCGAATTCAAGCTCGACCCGACCAAGGCCATTCCGCTCGATGAAGTGGAACCGGCCAAGGAAATCGTCAAGCGTTTCGCCACGGGCGCCATGTCGCTCGGTTCCATCAGCACGGAAGCGCACGCAACGCTGGCGGTCGCCATGAACCGTATCGGCGGCAAGTCGAACACGGGCGAGGGCGGCGAAGATCCGAACCGCTACACGCAGGAATTGAAGGGCATCCCGATCCGCCAGGGCGATACGATGGCTTCCGTCGTGGGCGCCGAGCAGATCGTCGTCGATATTCCGCTGCAGGAAGGCGATTCCATGCGCTCGCGCATCAAGCAGGTGGCGTCGGGACGCTTCGGCGTCACGGCCGCCTACCTGAACTCGGCCGACCAGATCCAGATCAAGATGGCGCAGGGCGCGAAGCCGGGCGAAGGCGGCCAGTTGCCAGGCCATAAGGTGTCCGAATACATCGCCAGCCTGCGTTTCTCCGTGCCGGGTGTGGGCCTGATTTCGCCGCCGCCGCACCACGACATCTATTCGATCGAAGACCTGGCGCAGCTGATCCATGACTTGAAGAACGCCAATCCGCGCGCCTCGATCTCCGTGAAACTGGTGTCGGAAGTGGGCATCGGCACGGTGGCCGCCGGCGTCACCAAGGCGAAAGCCGACCACGTGGTCGTCGCCGGCCACGATGGCGGCACGGGCGCCTCGCCCTTGTCGTCCGTGAAACATGCGGGCACGCCGTGGGAGTTGGGTCTGGCCGAAACGCAACAAACGCTGGTCTTGAATGGTTTGCGCAGCCGTATCCGCGTGCAGGCCGATGGTCAGATGAAGACGGGCCGCGACGTGGTCATCGCCGCCCTGCTGGGCGCCGACGAAATCGGTTTCGCCACGGCGCCGCTGGTGGTCGAAGGCTGCATCATGATGCGCAAATGCCACTTGAATACGTGCCCTGTGGGCGTGGCCACGCAAGATCCCGTGCTGCGCGCCAAGTTCTCGGGCAAACCCGAGTATGTCGTCAATTACTTCTTCTTCGTGGCCGAAGAAGCCCGCCAGTTGATGGCGCAGCTGGGCATCCGCACGTATGACGAGCTGATCGGCCGTGTCGACTTGCTCGACAAATCGAAGGCGATCTCGCACTGGAAGGCGCAGGGCCTGGATTTCTCGGCCATCTTCCACAAGCCGGAAACGCCGGATGGCCAAGCCAGCCGCCACGTGGAAAACCAGGACCATGCGCTGGAAAAGGCGCTCGATCACAAGCTGATCGCGCAAGCGCGCGCGGCGCTGGAAAAGGGCGAGCGCGTCTCGTTTATTTCTCCCGTGCGCAACGTCAACCGCACGGTGGGCACCATGCTGTCCGGCGAAGTGGCGAAGAAATACGGCCACGCCGGCTTGCCGGACGACACCATCCACATCCAGCTGCAAGGCACGGCGGGCCAGTCGGCCTGCGCCTTCCTGGCGCACGGCATCACGATCGACCTGGTGGGCGAGGGCAACGATTACGTCGGTAAAGGCTTGTCGGGCGGACGCATCATCGTGCGGCCGAATACCGAGTTCCGCGGCTGGGCCGTGGACAACATCATCATCGGCAACACGGTGCTGTACGGCGCCATCGCCGGCGAAGCCTTCTTCAACGGCGTGGCGGGCGAACGCTTTGCCGTGCGCAACTCGGGCGCCACCACGGTGGTCGAGGGCCTGGGCGACCATGGCTGCGAATACATGACGGGCGGCACGGTGGTGGTGCTGGGCAACACAGGACGCAATTTTGCGGCCGGCATGTCGGGCGGCATCGCCTATGTGTATGACCCGGCCGGCGACTTTGCCAGCAAGTGCAACACGGCCATGGTCAGCCTGGACAAGGTCGTGTCGGCGGCGGAACAGCATGTCGACCGCGACGCCTGGCATACGCAGCACCGCGACGGCGTGCCGGAAGCGGACGAAGTCATCCTCAAGCGCCTGATCGAGCGTCACTTCAAGCACACGGGCAGCACCCGCGCCCGCGTCTTGCTCGACGACTGGGCCGCGGCGCGCGGCAAGTTCGTGAAGGTCTTCCCGAACGAATACAAGCGCGCGCTGATCGAAATGGCGGCCGATGCCGCCATGGAAGTGCAAGCCGTCGCCGCCTGAGCCAGCCAAGCTCATTGCCATATGAATGACCAGGGAGCGGCCAGTCCGCTCCCCGCCAGCCAAATACAAAGGAAACATCGTGGGTAAAATTACCGGCTTCATGGAATTCAAGCGCCAGGACGAGCACTATCTGGAGCCTGCCGCGCGTCTGAAGAACTACAAGGAATTCGTCTTGCACCTGTCGGATGCGCAGGCGACCGTGCAGGGTGCGCGCTGCATGGATTGCGGCATCCCGTTCTGCACCACGGGTTGCCCCGTGAATAACATCATTCCCGACTGGAATGACCTCGTGTACCGCGGCGCCTACCGCGAAGCGCTCGACATCTTGCATTCGACGAATAACTTCCCGGAATTTACGGGCCGCATCTGCCCGGCGCCGTGCGAATCGGCCTGTACCCTGGGCATCCACGAAGATCCGGTCGGCATCAAGTCGATCGAGCATAAAATCATCGACATGGGCTGGGAGCACGGCTGGGTCACGCCGCAGCCGGCGAGTTTTAGCACCGGCAAGAAAGTGGCCATCGTCGGCTCCGGTCCCGCCGGCCTGGCGGCGGCGCAGCAGCTGGCGCGCGCCGGCCATGCCGTCACCGTGTTTGAAAAGAGCGACCGGGTCGGTGGCTTGCTGCGTTACGGCATCCCCGACTTCAAGATGGAAAAGTCGCACATCGACCTGCGCGTGAAACAGATGGAAGCCGAAGGCGTGGTGTTCCGCACCAGCGTGCTGGTCGGCAAGGATTTCCCTGCCAACGTCAACAACTGGGCCAAGGAAACCATTTTCCCGGAAGACCTGGAAAAAGAATTCGACGCCGTCATCATGGCCGGCGGCGCCGAGCAGCCGCGCGACTTGCCCGTGCCGGGCCGCGACCTGAAAGGCGTGCACTTCGCCATGGATTTCCTGCCGCTGCAAAACAAGGTCAACGCGGGCGACAAGCTCAAGGACCAGATCAAGGCGACGGGCAAGCACGTGGTGGTGATCGGCGGCGGCGACACGGGTTCCGACTGCGTCGGCACCTCGAACCGCCATGGCGCCGCTTCCGTGGCCCAGTTCGAACTGATGCCGCAGCCGCCGGAACAGGAAAACAAGCCGCTGGTCTGGCCGTACTGGCCGACCAAGCTGCGTACCTCGTCCTCGCACGAGGAAGGCTGCGAGCGCGACTGGGCCGTGGCCACCAAGCGTTTTGAAGGCAAGGGCGGCAAGGTGGAAAAGCTGATCGCCTGCCGTGTCGAATGGAAAGACGGCAAGATGAGCGAAGTGCCGAACTCGGAATTCGAGATGAAGGCGGACCTGGTCTTCCTGGCCATGGGCTTTGTTTCACCAGTACAACAAGTGCTGCAAGCGTTCGGCGTCGATACGGATGCGCGCGGCAATGTCAAGGCGACAACGGATGGTACCGGCTGCTACCAGACCTCGGTGGCCAAGGTATTTGCGGCCGGCGACATGCGCCGCGGCCAGTCGCTGGTGGTGTGGGCCATCCGCGAAGGACGCCAGTGCGCGCGTGCCGTCGATGAGTTCCTGATGGGGGCATCCCTGCTGCCACGCTAATTAACGAGCAATTGTTCGTTTTTTGACAGGGCCACGGCGCGGATTGCGGCGTGGCCCTTGTTATTTTTAGTTATCAAGTGGACAGCCATGAGCACCATCGGATGAGGGCGCGATGCGCAGGTCAAATTTCCACTACAATATCTGACTTTCGATTCATTAGTGTTGTATTCTTCCCCATTACGGGGCTGTCCCAAGGGGTGTCTCAGCAGAGGTTGGCGTTTCTGCACTACAATACGCCATTAAAATAGTGAGCTTCGTCGTGCCAAATCTTGTTGAGATCCGTGATTTACACTTTGCCTATGGAGAACGTTCGATTTTATCGGGCCTTCAAATGGATTTCCCACGTGGAAAAGTTGTGGCCGTCATGGGTGGCTCCGGCAGTGGCAAGACGACCGTACTGCGCCTGATCGGCGGGCAGCTGCGCCCCAGTTCCGGTTCCGTGAATGTGGACGGCCAGATCGTGCATACGCTGGGGACCGACGAGCTGTATCAGCTGCGCCGCAAGATGGGCATGCTGTTCCAGCACGGCGCCCTGTTTACGGATTTGACGGCGTTCGAGAACGTGGCGTTTCCCCTGCGCGAACACACGGACTTGAATGAAGAGCTGATCCGCACCCTGGTGCTGATGAAGCTGCACGCCGTGGGCTTGCGCAATGCGGCGCAATTGAAGCCGGCCGAGATTTCCGGCGGCATGGGCCGCCGCGTCGCGCTGGCGCGCGCCATCGCGCTCGACCCCGAACTGATCATGTACGACGAGCCGTTCGCCGGCCTGGACCCGATTTCCATGGGCGTGACGGCCAATTTGATCCGCAATCTGAACGATGCGCTGGGCTCCACGTCTATCCTGGTATCGCACGATGTGAAGGAGTGTTTCGCCATCGCTGATTACGTCTATTTTCTGTCATCGGGCAAGATCGTGGCGCACGGCACGCCGGCCGAGATGGCCGTGTCGACGCATCCGTACGTCAAGCAGTTCGTCAATGCCGAGGCCGATGGCCCCGTACCGTTCCACTATCCGGGCAAGTCGCTGGCCGATGACCTGGGCTTGCACGCGGGAGCGGGCCGATGATCGCGCGTTTCCTGGCGGCGATCGGAGCATGGTTGCGCAATTCGGTACAAGACCTCGGCTTTGCCGTGCGTTCGTTCTTTATCATCATCGCCTCGTCGGGCGGCCTGTGGCGCCGTCCGCGCCTGGTGATCGAGCAACTGTTTTTTATCGGTAACCGCTCGCTGGTGATTACCGCCGTCTCTGGCCTGTTTGTCGGCATGGTGCTGGGTTTGCAGGGCTATTACACCCTGACCACGTATGGCGCCGAGCAGTCGCTGGGCTTGCTGGTGGCGCTGTCCTTGACGCGCGAACTGGGCCCTGTCGTCACGGCACTGCTGTTTGCGGGCCGTGCCGGCACGTCGCTGACGGCGGAAATCGGCCTGATGAAGGCGGGCGAGCAATTGTCGGCCATGGAAATGATGGCGGTCAATCCGATCCAGCGCGTGCTGGCGCCCCGTTTCTGGGCCGGCGTGATCGCCATGCCGATCCTGGGCGCCATCTTCACGGCCGTCGGCATCATCGGCAGCTACCTGGTCGGCGTGGTGCTGATCGGCGTCGATGAAGGCTCGTTCTGGTCGCAGATGCAAGGCGGCGTGGATGTCTGGAAGGAAGTGGGCAACGGTACCATCAAGAGCCTGGTGTTCGGCATCGCGGTGACCTTCATCGCGCTGTTCCAGGGTTACCAGGCGCAGCCGACGCCGGAAGATGTGTCCGGCGCCACCACGCGCACGGTGGTGATTTCGTCGTTGATGGTGTGGTGGCTCGATTTCATGATGACGGCGTTGATGTTTAGCAAGTAATTGCCGTTCAGCGACAAACAGCGGGCCTGGGCAGGATGTTGCGCAGGCGGCAGCAAGTAAAAATTATTTAGGATTGTTTATGCAACGTAAATCTTTGGATGTCTGGGTCGGCTTGTTTGTCTTGTTGGGTGTGGCGGCATTGATGTTTCTGGCGCTCAAGGCCGGCAATATGAGCTCGCTGTCTTTCAGCAAGACGTATACCATTACGGCCAAGTTCGACAATATTGGCGGTCTCAAGCCGCAGGCGCCCGTCAAGGGCGCTGGCGTGGTGGTGGGGCGCGTGGCGGAGATCCGCTTTGACGACAAGACGTATCAGGCGCTGGTGAAACTCGACATCGAAGATGGCTACAAATTTCCGAAAGATAGCTCGGCCAAGATTTTGACGGCCGGTTTGTTGGGTGAGCAATATATCGGCCTGGAAGCAGGCGGCGATTTGGCGAACCTGGCAGAGGGCGACAAGATCGCCCGTACTCAATCGGCCACAGTGCTGGAAGACCTGATCAATCAGTTCATCTACAGCAAGGCAGCGGAAGGAAAGGACAGCAAATGAGCGAGTCGACCAACAAACCCCAAGGCAGCCTGGCGCGTATCGGCCTGGCCCTGGCCATCGCCGCCAGCGTGAGCGCTTGCGCCACCGGCACCAATCCGCGCGACCCGCTGGAAGGGTATAACCGCGCGATGTTCAAGTTCAACGATACCGTCGACCAGGTGGCGCTGAAGCCGGTCGCCACGGCCTACAAGAAGGTGACGCCGTCGTTCGTGCAAACGGGCGTGGGCAACTTCTTCGGCAACTTGTCCGATGTGTGGAGCGCCGTGAACAATTTGCTGCAAGGCAAGGGTGAAGCGGGCCTGCAAGACGTCGTGCGCGTCAGCATGAACTCGACCTTCGGCATCCTCGGCCTGATCGACATCGCCTCGCAGGCCGGCATTCCCAAGCATAACGAAGACTTTGGCCAGACCCTGGGCTGGTATGGCGTCCAGTCGGGTCCGTACCTGATGCTGCCGCTGCTGGGCCCATCGACCGTGCGCGACACGGCGGCCCTGCCGCTCGATATCACGGGCGACCCATGGCGCTACAAGGATCCGGTCAATGTACGCAATATCGGCACGGTGACGCGCGTGGTCGACAAGCGCGCCGCGCTGCTCGACGCGACCAACCTGATGGAAGCGGCCGCGCTGGACCGTTATGAATTCATCCGCGACGGCTTCCTGCAAGCGCGTGAAAGCAAGGTTTTCGACGGCGATACGGACCGCCGCGACCGCAAAGTGCCAAAAAACGACACCAGCGATTACGAGCCGGAGTACGAGGCAAAACCGCAGCCTGCCAATGACGCGCCTGCGGCCGCGGCCGCCGCCATGGTGGTGCCAGCGGACCTCGTAACATCTGGTAGCAATACCGTTGCTTCCGAGGCCAGGCCTCAGGAGTAAACTGGACGCAAGAACACCACGGCTGCGATCAACGCCAGCCGGTGCATAGCAACACCATGAAAGGTAGAACCATGAAATTGATGAAACAACTGCTGGCGATGGCCACCATCGCCTTTGCCACCGCCGCCCAGGCCGCTCCTGCTGTCGAAGCGCCGGACGTCTTGGTCAAACGCATCAGCCAGGACGTGATCGACACGGCCAAGAACGACAAGGCCATCCAGGCTGGCGATATCAAGCGCGTCACCGAATTGGTGGAAAGCAAGATCCTGCCGTACGTGGATTTCCAGCGCATGACGGCCCTGGCCGCCGGCCGCTTCTGGCGCGACGCCACGCCGGACCAGCAAAAGCAGCTGGCCGCGGAATTCCGCACCCTGCTGATCTACACGTACTCGGGCGCCCTGTCGCAGATCAAGAACGAAACCGTGGAATTCAAGCCGCTGCGCGCCGACCCGAGCGACACGGAAGTGGAAGTGCGTTCGCAGGTCAACGTGGCGCGCGGCGAACCCGTGCCCCTGAACTACCGCGTGGCGAAAACCCCGGCCGGCTGGAAGATCTATGACATCAACGTGCTGGGCGCGTGGCTGGTGGAAACGTACAAAAGCAGCTTTGCCAGCGAGATCAGCAAGGGCGGCATCGATGGCCTGATCAAGACCTTGCAGGCAAAAAACAAGGCCCTGGCCAGCCGTCCCGCTGCCAAAGCCAAATAATCGGCTATCATATAGCTCCTGACCCAGCTCCAGACCAGCGCAGCCCGACGCCATGCCCGACTCTCTCGACACCTTGCAGTCCCTGACTTCCCTGACCGTGCACAATGCCACTTCGGCATTGGAGCAGGGTCTGGACGCCATCCGCTCGGGTCAGACGAAGTTCGACTTGCGCAACGTCAAGGCCGTCGATTCGGCCGCCGTCTCCGTCATGCTGACGTGGCAACGCGCCGCGCAGGATGCGGGCGCCGTGCTGGAGCTGAAAAACCTGCCGAACAACCTGAAAAACCTGACCAAGCTGTATGGCGTCTGCTCGCTCGTCTCGAGCACGCTGACGGCCGACGACTGCGCCAGCGCCGGCGGCCACGCCGAACGCAGCCCGTCCGACCTGCATCATCATTGATCCTGTCCCACTCCCCGCATCAGCAGTAGCTTTCAAGCCGGCAGGCCAGCAGCGCCGCCGGATTGATCTCCAAGTGTTCCACGAAGTTTCCAACTATAATTGACTGTTGCGCCGTCCTCGCCTGAAGGTGGCGCCCTGCACCGGCCTGCCGGCCTGGATGTCTCCGGCAACTGGCGCATCACACCAGACGCATTACACTTGAAACAAGCACATGACCGCAATTCAAATAACGAACGTAGAAAAGAGCTATAAATCGCTCAAGGCGCTGGGCGGCGTGTCGCTGGCCATCGAAGAAGGCGAGTTCTTTGGCCTGCTCGGCCCCAACGGCGCCGGCAAGACCACCCTCATTTCCATCATCGCCGGCCTGATACGTCCCGACGCGGGCACCGTCAAGATCCATGGCCACGATGTGGTCAAGGACTTCCGCAATGCGCGCCGCAACTTGGGCGTGGTGCCGCAGGAACTCGTGTTCGACCCGTTTTTCACCGTGCGCGAAACCCTGCGCCTGCAGTCCGGCTATTTCGGCCTGCCGAACAACGACAAGTGGATCGACGAGGTCATGGAAAACCTCGACCTGACCGGCAAGGCCGACACGAATATGCGCGCCCTGTCCGGCGGCATGAAGCGCCGCGTGCTCGTGGCCCAGGCGCTGGTGCACAAGCCGCCCGTCATCGTGCTCGATGAGCCGACGGCCGGCGTCGACGTGGAACTGCGCCAGACCCTGTGGAAGTTCATCTCGCGCCTGAACCGCGAAGGCGGCCACACGGTCGTGCTGACCACCCACTACCTGGAAGAGGCGCAAGCCATGTGCCAGCGCGTCGCCATGCTGAAGACCGGCAAGGTGGTGGCGCTCGACACCATGTCGGCTCTGATCCGCCGCATCGCCGGCTCGCAGCTGCAGGTGCACCTGAAAAACGGCAGCCTGCCGGCCGACCTGCGGCACCTGGTGCTGCACCCGGAAGAACAGCAGGCGCCGAACAAGTTCAGCCTGCGCGTGAACGAATACAGCGAAGTCGAGAAAATCCTCGCCCGCCTGCGCGAAGCGGGCGTCGAGATCGATGAAATGCAATTGCAACAAGCCGACCTGGAAGATATCTTCTTGCAGATCATGGATAAAGGTACCGTATGATTTCGACAGGATTTCGCACCCTCGTCTACAAAGAGACGCTGCGCTTCTGGAAAGTGGCGACGCAAACCGTGGCCGCACCCGTGCTCACGTCGATGCTGTACCTGCTGGTGTTCGGCCATGTGCTCGACGGCCGCGTCGAGCCGAGCCCCGGCGTCAGCTACACGGCCTTCCTGATTCCCGGCCTGGTGATGATGAGCGTGCTGCAAAACGCGTTTGCCAATTCCTCGTCCTCGCTGATCCAGTCGAAGATCACAGGCAACCTGGTGTTCGTGCTGCTCACGCCCCTGTCGCACTGGGAAATCTTCTCGGCGTATGTACTCGCTTCCGTCGCGCGCGGCCTGGCCGTGGGCTTTGGCGTGTTTGCCATCACTTGCTGGTTCGCCGACCTGTCGTTTGTCGCGCCGCTGTGGATCGTCATCTTCGCGTTTCTCGGCGCCGCCATGCTGGGCACCATGGGCCTGATCGCCGGCATCTGGGCCGAGAAGTTCGACCAGCTGGCCGCCTTCCAGAACTTTTTGATCATGCCGGCCACCTTTTTGTCGGGCGTGTTCTATTCGATCCACTCGCTGCCGCCATTCTGGCAGACGGTATCGCACCTGAACCCCTTCTTTTACATGATCGACGGTTTCCGCTACGGCTTCTTCGGCGTGTCCGACGTCAGCCCGTGGATCAGTCTTTCCATCGTCGCCGGCTTCCTCGTGATCCTGGCGCTGGCGTCGATCCGCCTGCTGAAAAGCGGCTATCGTTTGCGCCATTGATTACGGCACATCACATCACTACATTATTCAATATCAAGGACTTATCGTGACCACCACTCCAGAACTGATCCACGGCTACCTGTCAGCCGGCCTCGAATGCACGCACCTCGAAGTGGAGGGCGACGGCCAGCACTTCCAGGCCGTGATCGTCTCGCCCGCATTCGCCGGCAAGCGCCTGATCCAGCGCCACCAGATCGTCTACGCGGCGCTGGGCGACCGCATGCGCGAAGAAATCCACGCGCTGTCGATGAAAACCCTGACACCTGAAGAATTCCAAGGATAAGCACATGGACAAGCTCCTCATCAACGGCGGCAACCGCCTGAACGGCGACATCGCCATCTCCGGCGCGAAAAACGCCGCCCTGCCCATCCTGTGCGCGGGCCTGCTGACCGCGGGCGACCTGGACCTGACGAACGTGCCGCATTTGCACGACGTGGCCACCATGCTCAAATTGCTGGGCCAGACGGGCCTGAAAGTGCAGCAGGACGGCGACCGCGTCGTTCTCAACGGCAGCGCCATCGACACCCTGGAAGCGCCGTATGAACTGGTGAAAACCATGCGCGCCTCGATCCTCGTGCTGGGCCCCATGCTGGCGCGCTTCGGCGAAGCCAAGGTCTCGCTGCCGGGCGGCTGCGCCATCGGTTCGCGCCCCGTCGATCAGCACATCAAGGGCCTGGAAGCGCTGGGCGCCGAGATCCGCATCGAGGCGGGCTACATCTACGCCAAGTGCGCCAAGCTCAAAGGCGCGCGCATCGTCACCGACATGATCACCGTCACCGGCACCGAGAACCTGCTGATGGCCGCGACCCTGGCCGAAGGCGAAACCATCCTGGAAAACGCCGCCTGCGAACCGGAAGTGACCGACCTGGCCCACCTGCTGGTGGCCATGGGCGCGAAGATCGACGGCATCGGCACCAGCCGCCTGGTGATCCAGGGCGTGGACGCGCTGCACGGCGCCTCGCACGCGGTGATCGCCGACCGTATCGAAACGGGTACCTTCCTGTGCGCCGTGGCGGCCACCGGCGGCGACATCACCCTGCGCAACGTGCGCACGGACATCCTCGACGCGGCGCTCGACAAGCTGCGCGCCATGGGCCTGACGATGACCTTCGGCGCCGACTGGATCCGCGCCGAGATGTCGGCCCGTCCGAACCCCGTCAGCTTCCGCACGACGGAATACCCGGGCTTCCCGACCGACATGCAGGCGCAGTTCATGGCCGTCAACACGATCGCCAATGGCGCCAGCCGCGTCACCGAGACGATTTTCGAGAACCGCTTCATGCACGTGCAGGAAATGAACCGCCTGGGCGCCGACATCACCATCGAGGGCAACACGGCCATCATCGCCGGCGTCAAGCAGCTGCGCGGTGCGCCCGTGATGGCGACCGACCTGCGCGCTTCGGCCTCGCTGGTGATCGCGGCCCTGGCCGCCGACGGCGAAACCCTGATTGACCGCATCTATCACCTCGACCGCGGCTACGACCGCATGGAAGTGAAGTTGTCGGCCGTTGGCGCCAACATCGTACGCATCAAGTAACGCCTGTCAAAACCTACTGCGCGTCGTGCTTTGCGGCCTGCGATGCTCACTGTACCTTCGTACAGTTGCGCTTCTCGACCACAAATCACTTTCGCTCGCTACGGTTTTGTCAGGTGTTGTAAATCATAAATGAGTAAGGAACGAGCATGAACGGATCGAACAACGGCGACAGCTCCCAGCTGATCCTGGCGCTCTCGAAGGGCCGCATTTTTGAGGACACCATGCCGCTGCTGGAAGCGGCCGGCATCAAGGTGCTGGAAAACCCGGAGACCTCGCGCAAGCTGATTTTGGCCACCAACGATCCGAACGTGCGCGTCATCATCGTGCGCGCCAGCGACGTGCCGACCTACGTGCAGTACGGCGCGGCCGATTTCGGCGTGGCGGGCAAGGATGTCCTGCTCGAACACGGCGGCGAAGGCCTGTACCAGCCGATCGACCTGAATATCGCTTCCTGCCGCATGTCGGTGGCGGTGCAGGCCGGTTTCGACTATGAAAAGGCCGTGCACCAGGGCGCCCGCCTGCGCGTGGCCACCAAGTTCGTGCACACGGCGCGCGAGCATTTCGCCGCCAAGGGCGTGCACGTCGACCTGATCAAGCTGTACGGCTCGATGGAGCTGGCACCGTTGGTCGGCCTGTCCGACGCCATCGTCGACCTGGTCAGCACGGGCAGCACCCTGCGCGCGAACAACCTCGTCGAGGTCGAGCACATCATGGAAATTTCGTCGCGCCTGGTGGTCAACCAGGCGGCATTAAAGCTCAAGCGCGAGCGCTTGCAGCCGATTATCGAGGCGTTTGAACGCGCTTCGCAAGCCTAGACACATTCAGTAGCAGAAAGCCGATTATGCCGATACAGATACGCAAGCTCGATTCAAGCCAGGAAGGTTTCCAACAATCGCTCGACACGCTGCTGGCGTTCGAGGCGGGCACCGATGCGGCGATTGAAACGTCGGTCGCAAAGATCCTGGCCGACGTGAAAACGCGCGGCGACGCCGCCGTCCTGGAATACACCAATCGTTTCGACCGCATCCCGCATGGCGGCGCGGCGGAAATGGCGGCCTTCGATATTTCGCAAGCCGAACTGCAGGCGGCCCTGAACGGCTTGCCGTCGGCCCAGCGCGAAGCGCTGCAGATCGCCGCGCAGCGCATCCGCGCCTTCCACGAACGCCAGCGCGAGGAACTGCGCGGTTTTAGCTACACCGAGGCCGATGGCACGGTGCTGGGGCAAAAAATCACGCCGCTGGACCGGGTCGGCATCTACGTCCCGGGCGGCAAGGCCGCGTATCCGTCGTCCGTGCTGATGAACGCCATTCCCGCGCACGTGGCGGGTGTGGGCGAAATCATCATGGTGGTGCCGACGCCCGATGGCGTGAAAAACCAGATGGTGCTGGCCGCCGCCGCGATCGCGGGCGTGACGCGCGTGATCACCATCGGCGGCGCGCAAGCCGTCGGCGCGCTGGCCTACGGCACGCAGACGATTGCCGCCGTCGACAAAATCGTCGGCCCCGGCAACGCCTATGTGGCGGCCGCCAAGCGCCGCGTGTTCGGCATCGTTGGCATCGACATGATCGCCGGACCATCGGAAATCCTCGTGCTGTGCGACGGCACGACGGACCCGGACTGGATCGCGATGGACCTGTTTTCGCAGGCCGAGCACGACGAGCTGGCGCAGGCGATCCTGCTGTGCCCCGACGCGGAGTACATCGCGCAAGTCGAAGAGAGCATCGCCAAGCTGCTGCCGACGATGCCGCGCCAGGCCACCATCAGCACCTCGCTGGCCGACCGCGGCGCGCTGATCAAGGTGCGCAGCATGGAAGAGGCGTGCGCAATCGCCAATGCCATCGCGGCCGAGCACCTGGAAATCTCGGCGGACAACCCGCAGCAGTGGGCCGAGCAGATCCGCCACGCGGGCGCCATGTTCCTGGGCCGCTTTTCGTCCGAATCGCTGGGCGACTATTGCTGCGGTCCCAATCACGTGCTGCCGACCTCGCGCACGGCGCGCTTCTCGTCGCCGCTGGGCGTATACGACTTCCAGAAGCGCTCGTCCATCATCCACGTCAGTGAAGCGGGCGCGCAAACCCTGGGCCGTGTCGCCGCCACCCTGGCGTATGGCGAAGGCTTGCAGGCGCACGCGCGCAGCGCCGAACTGCGTCTGAAGCCGCAGCCATGACGACGATGGCGGACCAGCCGGACTGGGTCAACCGGGTCTATTGCGAAGACGCGCTGGCAGGACTGGCGCGCATTCCTGATGGCTCGGTGGACCTGATCCTGACGGATCCGCCGTACAACCTGGGCAAGGATTACGGCAATGCGTCGGACCAGCAGTCGGTGGCCGACTACCTGCGCTGGACGGAACAGTGGATCGACGCGGCGCTGCCCAAGCTCAAAGCCAACGGCAGCCTGTATATCTTTCTGACCTGGCGCTATTCGCCGGAAATCTTCGTCATGCTGAAACAGCGCATGGCGATGATGAATGAAATCATCTGGGACCGTCGCGTGCCGTCCATGGGCGGCAGCGTGCGCAGTTTTTCATCGGTGCACGACACCATCGGCTTCTTCGTCAAGCGCAAGGATTACTACTTCGACCTTGACGCGGTGCGCATCGCCTACGACGCGGCCACCAAGAAAGCCCGTTCGCGCTCGATCTTCATCGGCGCGAAATGGCTGGAAGTGGGCTACAACCCGAAAGACTTGTGGAGCGTGTCGCGCCTGCACAAGGAGCACCCGGAACGGGCCGACCACCCGACGCAAAAGCCGCTCGAAATCATCGAGCGCATGGTGAAGGCTTCGTGCCCGCCCGGCGGCGTGGTGCTCGACCTGTTCATGGGCAGCGGCACCACGGCCCTGGCGGCCAAGCGCTGCGGGCGCGATTTCGTCGGCTTTGAATTGAATCCCGACTACTGCGCCATCATCGAACAGCGATTGGCGGCGTTGACGCAGGAGCTGGCCGAACCGACCACATCGCCGGCGACCAAGCCCGCGAAGGCGGCGAAAAAGCCGGCGGCGGTCAGAAAAACGGCTGCCGTGAAAAAGCCGCCCGCCGTGAAAAAAGCGCCGGCCCGCAAGGCGCGCAGCGCTAGCGTGCCGGAAGACGTCGTCATTTAGTCTCCATTTCATTTCATCAGGAGTGTTTGCAGCATGTCTTTCCTCGATCAGTTAATCAGCAACACCGTGCGCGCCGATGTGCGGGCCGTCAAGAGCTACCAGGTAGCCGATGCCAGCGGTTACATCAAGCTCGATGCGATGGAAAACCCGTATCCGCTGCCGCAGCAGCTGCGCGAGGAACTGGGCACGCGTCTGGCCGGCGTGGCGCTGAACCGCTATCCGCCATCGTACGCCAGCCTGCAGCAAGCCATCTGCGCCAATCTGGGCGTGCCCGCCGGCTACGATGTCATGCTGGGCAACGGCTCCGATGAACTGATTTCCATCCTGGCCATGGCGTGCGCCCGCCAGGAGCCGGGCCAGCGCGCCGTGCTGCTGGCGCCCGTGCCGGCCTTCGTCATGTATGCGCGCTCGGCGCAGTTTGCCGGCATGGATTTCGTTGGCGTGCCGTTGAACCCGGACTTCAGCCTGGACATGCCGGCCATGCTGGCGGCCATCGAAGAGCACCGCCCGGCGCTGGTCTTCCTCGCGTATCCGAACAACCCGACGGGCAACCTGTTTGCCAGCGCCGATATCGAACGCCTCCTCGCCGCCCTGGGCGACACGGGCATCGCCGTCGTCGACGAAGCCTACGAGCCGTTCGCGCAGCACAGCTTCATGGGCCGCCTGCCCGAATTCGAGAACCTGGTGGTGATGCGCACGGTGTCGAAACTGGGCCTGGCTGGCATCCGCCTCGGCTACATGTCGGCCGCGCCGGCCCTGCTGGCGCAGTTCGAGAAAGTGCGTCCGCCGTACAATGTGAATGTGCTGACGCAGGCGGCGGCCGAATTCGCGCTCGAGCACCTCGACGTGCTCAACGCGCAGGCGGCCCTGCTCAACAGCGCGCGCGACGACCTGGCGCGACGCCTGGCGGAATTGCCCGGCGTGACCGTATTCCCCTCGAAGGCAAATTTTCTTTTGATTCGTGTGGCAGATTCCGACGATGTTTGCGCAAAACTGCTTGCCCGCAGGGTTTTAATTAAAAATATGAGTAAAATGCATGCTGCGCTGGCCAATTGCCTGCGCATCAGCGTCAGCACCCCGGAAGAAAATTCCCTTTTTTACGATGCCTTCAAGGCATCCCTCGTTTAGCCTATCGCCAGAGCCTCCCATGAACCGCACCGCAGAAATCACGCGCAACACCAATGAGACGCAAGTTCGCGTCGCCCTCAACCTGGACGGCACGGGCCAGCAAAAGCTCAATACCGGCGTGCCCTTCCTCGACCATATGCTGGACCAGATCGCCCGCCACGGCTTGATCGACCTCGATATCGAAGCGACGGGCGACGTGCATATCGACAACCATCATACGGTGGAAGACGTGGGCATCACGCTGGGCATGGCCGTGGCCAAGGCCATCGGCGACAAGAAGGGCATCCGCCGCTACGGCCACGCGTACGTGCCGCTGGACGAGGCGCTGTCGCGCGTGGTGCTCGATTTCTCGGGCCGCCCGGGCATCGAATACCACATCCCGTTTACGCGCGCCATGATCGCCGGCTTCGACGTCGACCTGACCCTGGAATTTTTCCGCGGCTTCGTCAACCATGCGGGCGTGACCTTGCATATCGACAACCTGCGCGGCACGAATGCTCACCATCAATGCGAAACCGTGTTCAAGGCCTTTGGCCGCGCGCTGCGCATGGCTGCGGAGCTCGACGAGCGCGCGGCCGGCATCATTCCATCGACCAAGGGCAGCCTGTAAGCGCCGCTCTCGCTATATTGTAGATTCCGGGATCAAACATGAATAAAATTGTGGTGGTGGATTACGGCATGGGCAATTTGCGCTCGGTAGCGCAAGCCTTGCGTGCCGTGGCGCCGGAAGCCGACGTGCGCATTTCCGGTGTCGCTGCCGACATCGACAGCGCCGACCGCATCGTCTTGCCGGGCCAGGGCGCCATGCCCGACTGCATGCGCAGCCTGCGCGAATCGGGCGTATTGGAGGCGCTGCTGCGCGCCGCCGACAGCAAGCCCGTGCTGGGCGTGTGCATCGGCGAGCAAATGCTGTTCGACGGCAGCGAAGAGGGCGACGCGGCCGGCTTGGGCTTGTTGCCAGGCAAAGTCGTGCGCTTCCAGCTCGACGGCCAGGTGCAGGAAGACGGCTCGCGCTTCAAGGTGCCGCAAATGGGCTGGAACCAAGTGCGGCAAACGGCGTCCCATGTCATGTGGGATGGCATCGCCGACAACGCGTATTTTTACTTTGTGCACAGCTATTTTGCTCAACCTCAAGAGGCAGCGCACACGGTGGGCGAGACTGTCTATGGCGCGCCGTTCGCTTGCGCCGTCGCCCGTGATAATATTTTCGCGACACAGTTCCACCCTGAAAAAAGTGCTGCCGCTGGCTTGCAGCTGTACAAGAACTTCGTTCACTGGCAACCTTAACGTTGGCTTTCCGGCTTTTTTTCCGCCTCTCACTCACTTTTAAATCACACTGACCATGCTGCTCATTCCCGCCATCGACCTGAAAGACGGTCACTGCGTACGCCTGAAACAAGGCGATATGGAACTTGCCACCGTATTTTCCGAAGACCCGGCCGAGATGGCCCGCCATTGGCTGATGCAGGGCGCGCGCCGGCTGCACCTGGTCGACCTGAACGGCGCCTTTGCCGGCAAGCCGAAGAACGAAGGCGCCGTGAAAGCCATCCTGAAGGCCGTGCAGGACTTCGCCGTGGAAAACGACATCGAGGAAATCCCCGTGCAGCTGGGCGGCGGCATCCGCGACCTCGACACCATCGAGCGTTACCTCGACGCCGGCATCACCTACATCATCATCGGCACCGCGGCCGTGAAAAGCCCCGGCTTCCTGCACGACGCCTGCGGCGCCTTCCCGGGCCACATCATCGTCGGCCTCGATGCCAAGGATGGCAAAGTGGCAACCGATGGCTGGAGCAAGATGTCGGGCCACGAAGTGATCGACCTGGCGAAAAAATTCGAAGCCTACGGCGTCGAATCGATCATCTACACGGACATCGGCCGCGACGGCATGATGGGCGGCATCAATATCGAAGCCACCGTCAAGCTGGCGCAAGCCGTCAAGATCCCCGTCATCGCCTCCGGCGGCCTGCACAACATCGGCGACGTGGAAGCGTTGTGCGCGGTCCAGGCCGAAGGCATCGAAGGCGTGATCTGCGGCCGTTCCATCTATGAAGGCACGATCGACCTGGCGCAAGCGCAGGAACGCGCCGACGAACTGACCGACGCCGCCGTTTAAGCCTGCCGGCCGGGGCGCGCCTGCGCGCGTTCTGGCCTGGCGACAATCTGGATACCATCATGCTTGCAAAACGTATCATCCCCTGCCTCGACGTGACCAATGGCCGCGTCGTCAAAGGCGTCAACTTCACGGAATTGCGCGACGCGGGCGATCCCGTGGAAATCGCCCGCCGTTATGACGAGCAGGGCGCCGACGAAATCACCTTCCTCGACATTACCGCCTCGAGCGACAACCGCGGCCTGATCTTCGACATCATCGAAGCGGTGGCGTCGCAAGTGTTCATTCCGCTGACCGTGGGCGGCGGCGTGCGCGTGGTGGAAGACGTGCGCCGGCTGCTCAACGCGGGCGCCGACAAGGTCAGCATCAACACCTCGGCCGTGACGAACCCCCAGCTGGTGTACGAGGCATCGCAAAAGCACGGCTCGCAATGCATCGTCGTCGCCATCGACGCCAAGCAGGTGTCGCCCGGCAAGTGGGAAGTGTTTACCCATGGCGGACGCACGGCCACGGGCCTGGACGCGTTCGAATGGGCGCGTAAAATGGAAAGCCTGGGCGCCGGTGAAATCTTGCTTACCAGCATGGATCGCGACGGCACCAAGGTGGGCTTCGACCTGGGCCTGACGCGCGGCGTATCCGACGCCGTCAGCATTCCCGTGATCGCCTCTGGCGGCGTGGGCGGCTTGCAGGACCTGGTCGATGGCATCAAGGTGGGCCGCGCGGACGCCGTGCTGGCCGCCAGCATCTTCCACTATGGCCAGCACACGGTGCAGGAAGCCAAGCGTTTCATGGCGCAGCAGGGCATCCCCATGCGCCTGGCGTAAAGACAAGCAGTCCATATAAGCTAAGCGGATAGAAGAACATGCAGAACGGAACCATCGTAGCAAGCAATGCCAAGTGGCTGAAAAAGGTCAAATGGGACGAGCACGGCCTGGTGCCAGTGATCGCGCAGGAAGCGGGCAGCAATGACGTGCTGATGTTCGCCTGGATGAACCGCGACGCGCTGGCGCGCACGGTGGAGCTGGGCGAAGCCGTGTACTGGAGCCGTTCGCGCAAGAAACTGTGGCACAAGGGCGAAGAATCGGGCCACACGCAAAAGGTGCTGGAAATCCGCCTCGATTGCGACGAAGACGTGGTCTTGCTGAAAATCGAGCAAGCCGGTGGCATCGCCTGCCATACGGGCCGCCATTCGTGCTTCTTCCAGAAGTTCGAAGGCGACGAGAAAACGGGCGAATGGCAGATCACCGATCCCGTCCTGAAAGACCCCGAGACGATTTACGCGGAAAGCAAGAGCAAATGAGTGAAACGTTAAAACGCCTGGCCGCCGTGATCGAATCGCGCAAGCTGGCCAATGGCGGCGACCCCGCCACTTCCTATGTCGCGCGCCTGTTTGCCAAGGGCGATGATGCCATCTTGAAAAAAATCGGCGAAGAGGCGACGGAAACGGTGATGGCCGCCAAGGATGCGCGCCGCGACAACGACCCGTCGAAGGTCCTGTACGAATGCGCCGACCTGTGGTTTCACTCGCTGGTGATGCTGGCGCAGTTCGACCTGACGCCGCAGCAGGTGCTCGACGAGCTGGCGCGCCGCGAAGGCCTGTCCGGCCTCGAGGAAAAGGCGGCGCGCAAGGACGAGCTGCGCGACGCCGGCGAAACAGACAAACACTGACCTACTGGAGCGTGCGTGGATAACTGTATTTTCTGCAAGATTGCTGCAAAACAAATTCCCTCGACCATCGTGTACGAGGATGACGACTTGCTGGCCTTCAAGGACATCAATCCGGCCGCCCCCGTGCATCTGCTGCTGATCCCGAAGCGCCACGTGGCCAGCCTGTCCGATTGCGACGATAGCCATACGGAAATACTGGGCAAGCTGCTGCGCCTGGCGCCGAAACTCGCTGCCGAGTTCGGCTGCGCCGTCACGTATGACGCCGATGGCACGCCTGCCGGCGGCTTCAAGACCATGATCAACAGCGGCCCGAACGGCGGGCAAGAGGTGTATCACTTGCACATGCATGTGTACGGCGGTCCCCGTCCCTGGCGCGGCCAGCACTGATTTCGCCGTGCGCCGGGTTCGCGTGTATACTACCGGCATTGGTTGACGCTATTCGGGCACCGTCCCGCAAGGAGAATGTGATGGGTTCATTGAGTATTTGGCACTGGGTGATCGTTCTGGTTATCGTGATGCTGGTCTTCGGCACCAAGAAACTGGGCAATATCGGCGGTGATATCGGCAAGGCCGTCAAAGGCTTCAAGGATGGCGTCAAGGGCGACGACGATGCGCCGGCAGCCAATACCCCTCCTGCTGCGCCATCGCAAGTGGCCGACAAAAGCACCATCGACGTCGAGACGAAAGAGAAAAGCAAGTTCTGATAGCGTGGCGGGGCGCTTGCCTCGTCCGGTAACAGCCCTTGTCCGCTTATGATCGATCTCGGTCTCTCTAAAATCGCCATCATCGGCGTGGTTGCGTTGATAGTCATCGGCCCTGAAAAGTTGCCGAGAGTGGCGCGCATGGCCGGTACCCTGTACGGCCGCGCGCAACGCTACCTGAACCAGGTGAAATCCGAAGTCTCGCGCGAAATTGAAATGGAAGAGCTGAAAAACCTGCAGAAGGAAGTGCAGGAGGCGGCCCATTCCGTCAAGCAAAGCGTGGAGAAATCCATGCATGGCGTGGAAAATTCGATCTCCGGCAACCTGGCCGAGGTGGAAAACGCCTGGCGCGGCGACTCCAGTGCGTATGAAGGGCATCATGACGCCCACGAAGCCATGCTGCGTGCCACCAACGATGACCTGGCCCGCAAGGCGCGCGAATTTCGCCGCAAGAAACTGGTGCGCAATTCCGCCATCCCTGGCTGGTACAAGCAGCGCCACGGCGGCAAGCTGCACGTGCAATCGGCGGCCGCCCGCGTGGCGCGTTTCCGTCCGCGCGCCAGTTCCTCCTCCTTTTACTCATGAGTAGCAAATCTCCGGTGGAAGAAACCTTTATCTCGCATCTGGTCGAGCTGCGCAACCGCCTGGTCAAGGCCTCGATCGGCATCGCCGTCGTCTGCGCCGTGCTGTTCTATTGGCCCGGTCCCTCGCATATCTACGATTTCATCGCCGCGCCGATGATCGCCTCGCTGCCGGCCGGCTCGAAAATGATCGCCACCGGCGTCATCTCGCCCTTCCTCGTGCCGATGAAAGTGACCTTGGTGATCGCCTTCATCGTCGCCTTGCCCTGGGTGCTGTACCAGATGTGGGCATTTATCGCCCCCGGCCTGTACACGCATGAAAAGCGTTTGATCGCGCCGCTGGTCATCTCCTCGTCGCTGCTGTTCATGGCCGGCGTGGCCTTCTGTTATTTCTTTGTGTTTGGCCGCGTGTTTCACTTCATCAGCGATTTTTCGCCGTCGTCGATCGCGGTAACGCCGGATATCGAAAACTACCTCGATTTCGTCATGTCGATGTGCCTGGCCTTTGGCGCCACGTTCGAGGTGCCCGTGGTGGTGGTGATCCTCGTGCGTATGGGCCTCGTTTCCATTGCGAAACTCAAGGAAGTGCGTCCCTACATCATCGTCGGCGCCTTCGTGATTGCCGCCATCGTCACGCCGCCGGACGTCGTCAGCCAGTTCTCGCTGGCCATCCCGATGTGCCTGCTGTTCGAACTGGGTCTGCTGGTGGCGCCCATCTTCGTCAAGGCCACCCAGGCGCCGGAAGAAGCGTCCTAGGCGTAAGCAAGCCACACAGGCAAAAGCCGCTGACCTCCCCCGGGAGCAGCGGCTTTTTCATTGTGGGTGCGCGCTTACTGCAGCATCAGTTTGCTGAGGATGCCCAGGTTGAGCAGGATCAAGGTGCTCATCATCCAGTAGACGTGTTTCATGTCCGCGCCATGGCGTAAATCCATGCGGTCCAGGCGGGCGTCGAATTTTTGCTCCAGGGCGTCTATTTTGGTGTCGAGCCTGAGCTCCAGCGCATCGATCTTCACCTCCAGGGCGCCTACCTTGGTATCGACGTTCTGCGACACCAGCTTGATTTCCCCCAGCAGATTGCGCTCCAGCGCCGCTAGTTCGCCATGCACGACGACGGCCGAGCCCAGTACCTCGCCCAAGGCCGTGGCATGGGCTTCCGCCTGCTGCGTGGGCACGCCCGCCGAGGCGAGGCGTTTGGCGTAATCGAGGGTGTCGAACTGGATGGGCATATGCATGGACGCTCCTATATCCAGCCTAGCAGGAAAATCGGCAATTGCCAGTGAGGAGTGCGGTGGCGCCTGCCTTTCCGTCAGCTTAATGGACCGGTACGCTGGCGGTTTGCGGCGGCGCAAACGCATGCAAAAAGGGCGCCGCGGCGCCCTTTGCAAGGTGAGATGGGTACCGCTTAGTTCATCAGTTCCTTGATGACTTTCACGGGCGCGCTGCCATAGCTGAGGAATTGCTCGTGGAAATCCTTCAGCACGAATTTGTTGCCCAGCGCTTGCTTGCGCTGCTCGCGCAAGTCCATGATTTCGCTGTAGCCGCTGAAATAGCTGGTCAGTTGCACCGAGCTCAGCTGCACGCGGCGCCATTTTTCCGTGGCTTCGCGCTTGGTCTGGAAGGCCTGGCGCGTCAGCAGGTCGAGCGCTTGCGCTTCCGTCATGCCCAGCACGTGCACGCTGTAGTCGAGGATGGTGTTGGTGACGCTGCGCAAGTTCCATTTCGAATACATCAGCCACATTTCCGGCGCGTTGTTGCCGTAGCCCGATTCGAGCATCATGCGCTCGCCATACACGGCCCAGCCTTCGATCATGGCGCCATTGCCGAAGATCGACTTGACCAGCGACGGCGACTTGTTGGCGTACACGAGCTGCGTGTAGTGGCCGGGGATGGCTTCGTGGATGTTCAGGATCTGCAAGATCCAGTGGTTGTACTCGCGCAAGCTGCTTTCCGCCTGTTCCGGCGTTTCGCCGTCGAGCGGCGTCACGTTGTAATACGTGCGGTCCTGCGGGCGGTAGGGGCCGGGCGCCTCGATGCTGGCGCCGGCCACGCCGCGCTGGTAGGCGGGCGTTTCACGCACGACGAGGGGCTTTTTCGGGTCCATCGTCAGCAGGTTGTGGCTGGTCACCCATTCCTGCAATTCCGGGATCTGGCGGCGGATTTCCGGCACGAAATCGGCGGGGGCCACATGGTTGCTGGACAGCTTGTCGATCACCATGCCGATCTTCGCCGTGCGGTCCGCCGGCTTGGCCGTGCTGCCCATGGTTTTCACCCACAGCTCGTCGGACAGGCTATCCATGTGCTCGAGCAGCTTTTCGCGCGCGGCCAGGGCCTTCTGGTACATCTGCTCGGCGCTCACGCTGGCCTGAATATCGTAGGCGAATTTCTGTTCATATAGCTCCTTGCCGATGCGGAAGGAGCGCGCATTGCCGTTCTGCGCCAGCGCGGCATCCTGTTCCGTCAGCCAGGCTGCATAGCCTTGCACAGCCGTGCGGGCCGCGGCGATGCGCACGTTGTACAGCTGTTTTTCCGTCGGCGTCAGGATGGAGCCCTGTGCCGTCCTGTTCAGGTCGTCAAGCACGCTGAGCACGCCGGCGCTCTGGGCGATGGCCAGCTGCGTGTGTTCGCGCGTGGGCTGATGGATACTGGCGCGCGCGGCCGCGTAGTATTGCGGCACGGTAGCGATGCGCTTGAGCAAGGTGCGCAGGCGCTGCGGCTGCGAGGCGTATTCCGTGTTCAGGATGAAATCGATGGAGCCGGCCACGTTGTACTGGGCGGGATTCCATTCGAATTCGCGGAAGGTGGTCAGGTACCAGCGGTCCGATTGCAGTTTATTCGTCAGCAAGGCCAGGTCGGTGCGTTGCTTGTCCGACATCTTGCTCGCATTGAGCTTGCCGAACTTGCCCAGCCATTCTTCGATGAAGGCCAATTGCTTCTGGCGGCTGGCCGCGTCGGGAATGCTCAGGTTGGCGGCGCCATCGTACTTGCCGACCGAAATCGCGCTTTCCGGGTCCAGGCGCCACAGGGCCGTGAGGAATTGGCCGCTGAGGTTATTCATGGAGCGGTCGCTGCTGTTCTCGCTGGCGACGGCCGCGACCGTGGCTGCCGTGGCCGCCGTGACGACGGCCGCCTTCTTGGCGACGGTTTTTTTCTTGCTGCTGGTGCTGGCCTTGCCATGCGGTTTCTTGGCGGCGCTGGCCGGGTTCAGGGTAAAAGCCATCATCAATGCGGCGAGCGCAACTTTATTTTTGATCAGCATAGTTTATCTCTTGAATATTTTGCTGTCTGTCAGTATCAGAAAATAATAAACTGATAATATAAGTAACAAACAACTATTGAAAGGTTGGCCTTGCTTGCCTGGGCGGCCCAAAGATTAGCATTAATTGCCGCCGCTGCGCAGTTTTTTGCGCCGCAAGCGCGTGCCGCTAGACGACGATGGCGCTGCCGCGCAGCAGGTCCTGGTGGCGGGCATTCAGGGCCGCCACGGCATCCTTGCCGCGCGCCATGCCGGTGGCGTGAATTTCCGTTTCCTGCGTGTAGCGCTGGCTGACGCGCACCGTGTAGGACTGGAACAGCCAGCTCCAGAAGTTGGTTTCATAGACGGCTTCATCCATGTCGCGCCATTTGACGCCCGTGAGTTTCTTTTTCCACGGCAAGATACCGGACGCCAGCCACACGCCCGCCTCGTCGTAGTACAGCTGATAGCTGCGGATGGTCAGCAGGCGATAGCCGACGATCAGCGCCGAGCCGATCAGCACCACGAAGGCGGCGCGCGCGTTGTACTTGAAGGCCAGCGGCAGGGCGGCAAAGAACAGCAGCACAGCAATGATGAAGGTGCTGACGTAGGCGGTCCAGGATTTGCCGCACAAAAAGGTGGCGCGCTGGCCGGCGCTGGTGGCGATATAGTCGGTCATGGCGTGGCATCAAAACAGGGAAAAACGATCATCGCATGGAACGCGGCTTCCCCGTTCATTTTTTCAAGCTCATCGCTTCAACCCCTCTTGCAGCATGCCCAGCATGTCATTGGCCGACATGCGCGCGGCCGCATCGCTGCCTTCCAGCAGACTGTCGGCCAGGTCGCGCTTGTGCTGGTGCAATTCGACGATGCCTTCCTCGATCGTGTGTTTCGCCACCAGACGGTAAATGGTGACGGGGCGCAATTGTCCCATGCGGTGGGCGCGGTCCGAGGCTTGGTCTTCCACGGCCGGGTTCCACCACGGGTCCATGTGGATCACGTAATCGGCCGCCGTCAGGTTGATGCCCATGCCGCCCGCCTTCAGGCTGATGAGGAAGACGTCGCCGTCTCCCGCCTGGAAGGCATCCACGCGGCGCTTGCGCTCCTGCATGGGCGTACTGCCGTCGAGATACTGGTAGCTGACGCCATGCTGCTCCAGGTGCCGGCGGATCAGGGTCAAATGGTCGACGAACTGGCTGAAGACGAGCACCTTGTGGCGGTTTTCCAGCAAGCCCGACAGCAGCTCGGCGAACGCGGCCAGCTTGCTGCTGTCCAGGCCCAGTTCCGGCGCCACCAGTTGCGGATTGCAGCAGGCGCGGCGCAGTTTCATGATCTCGGCCAGGATCTGGATGGCCTTTTTCGACGCCGGCCCTTCCACCATGGCCAGCTTTTCCAGCGCTTCGCGGCGCAAGGATTCGTACAGCGCCGTTTCCTGCGGCGACAATTCCACTTCCAGCACGATTTCCGTGCGTGACGGCAATTCCGACAGCACTTGCGTTTTTGTCCGGCGCAGGATGAACGGCGCGATCAGGCGGCGCAGCCGCAGGCGCGCGCCGGCCGCCGCCCGCTTGTCCTGATCCTTTTCGATCGGTCCCGCAAAGCGCAGGTTGAACTGGTCGAGGGTGCCCAGCAAACCCGGGTTAATGAAACGGAACAGATTCCACAGTTCGCCCAGGTGGTTTTCCAGCGGCGTGCCGCTGGCCACCATGCGGAAGTCGCCTTGCAGGGCCATCACGGCTTGCGAACGCTTGGTGGCGCCATTCTTGATCGCCTGCGCTTCGTCGAGCACGATCGTATGCCAGCGCACGCCGGCAAACATGGTGGCTTCCTGCTGCAGCAAGCCATAGCTGGCCACCACCACGTCGAACGGCTGCAAGGTGTCGAGCATGTCGGCCCGGTCGCCGCTGCCGAACAGCTTGATGTTCAGGGTGGGCGCGAAGCGCTGCGCTTCGCTGATCCAGTTCATGCAGACGGACGTGGGAGCGACGACGAGGGTGGGACCGTTCGGTGCGCGCGCCAGGATCAGCGCCAGCGCCTGCAAGGTCTTGCCGAGTCCCATGTCGTCGGCCAGGCAGGCGCCCACGCCCCAGTGCGCCAAGCGCGCCAGCCACTCGTAGCCGGCCAGCTGGTAGTCGCGCAAGTCCGCTTGCAGGGTGCTGGGCAGCTGCGGCTGATAATCGTCGAGGGCGCGCAGGCGCAGCAAGTGTTCGCGCCAGAGTTTGTCGGCCTTGACGCCGCCCGCATCGTTGGCCAGCTCTTCCAGCGCAAACGCGGCCAGCGGATGGATGTGCACGCCATCGGCATGCGCTTCGCCATACGCGGCCAGTTCCGACAGGCGGCGGTGCAATTCGTCGCTCAGCGCCAGGAACTGGTTGTCGCCCAAGGCGACGAAACGGCTTTTATTGTTCTGCATCAAGTCGAGCAGGGCGCGCAAATCCATGACCATGTCTTCATCGATCTGCACTTCGCCGCTGGCGGCAAACCAGTCTTTTTCGCTCTTGATGTTCAGGCGCATCTGGCCGCTGTCGATGCGTTTCGACACGCGCATGGTTTCGCCTTCGGGCCAGGCCAGCACGATGCCAGCGGGGTCCAGCGCCTGCAGCTCCACCAGCAATTGCAAGCCCAGCGCAGGCTGGCCCAGCAGCCACTCGCCATGCTCTTCTTCCGCCTCCTCCAGCACCAGGCAACGTCCGATCAGCTGGCGCTGCGCTTCGCGTTCCCCGTTCAGGTCGCGCCGCGCCTGCACGGCCCGGCCCGCCACATCGGCAAACACGCTCTCGGCGCCGCTGCCCGGCGCGTAATAGGCGCCGTTGTCGAGCAGCGGGCGCACTAAAATCTGCATCTTTAACCCCTGCTGGTAGGGCAGCAGGTGTACGTGCAGGCGGTGGTCGGCCGTGATCGCTTCCGCGTCGCCCGCGCCACCGCCGATGTCCGATTGCACGGTGACCATGGACGAGATGGCGCCGATCGCCTGCATCACCTGTTTTTCCGCATGCAGGGGCACGGACAGGCCCAGGCCCACGATGGCGCCGATGCGCCGGTGTTCGTCCAGGATGTGCACCACGCGCAGGCGCGTCGGCGTCTCGCGCTGCACCACGACATTGCTGCCGCTGTCGGGCAGCGGCGGCTGCATGCCCAGCCACAGCTGCCCCTCGTGCGACTTGATCAGGAGCTCGGGCGCGCCGGCGATCAGTTCCACGCGCGTGTCGGGGTGGTCGAGCCAGAAGACGAGCGGGTGGCCCACCAGCAGCACGGCGGCCTTGTCCAGCTCCACCTCATAGCGCGGTGCCGACGAATAATATTGTTTGAACGGCGCGATGCTGCCGGCCGCGCGCGCGTCTTGCGGCGTGAGGAAATCGATGTCGCCCGCCTCTTCGGCCAGGCGTTTGAGACCCATGGCGCGGCCCTTGCTCCAGCCGCCGCGCGCGTCGCGTTTCTGCTCGCGCACTTCCACGGCCGTCAAGCCAAAGCGCGGGTCGAACGCCACCAGCCACACGAGGCGCGAGACGCCGCCCAGCGCTTCGGCGGGGGCGTTCTGCTGCAGGTTGATCAGGGCGCTCAGCTGGCGCTGCCACGCTTCCTGGCGCTCGAACCACGGCGCCATGTCCGTCAGACCGTGTTGCGCCCGTTTTGCCGTGGCATAGCGCTCCTGCTGCGGCTCGCCCATCAGCCCCAGCAAGCCGGCCGCCTGCGCGGCGATCAGGTCGTAGCCTGCCGCATCGGCCTGCTGCACCAGCGATCGCAGCTGGTCCTTGCGTTCGCTCAATTGCGGCAGCGCCAGCCAGTAGTACAGCAAGGCCTGGAACAGCTGCGCCTGCAAGCCTGTTTCCCAGCTGCGCGTGGGGATGCTGTCCGCCTGCTGCACGCCGGCGCGCACCAGGCGCAAGGTGTTCAGTTGCTGGTAGACGATGCTGTCGTGGTTCGGCTGCGCGTGCAGCGCGATATCGAGGTAGGTCTCCGCGCTTTTCAGCAGCTTGGCGTCGTTGCCGCGCAGCAAGGCCAGCACGTACAGGTGGCCGCCGATGCCCGTAAAGCACAGCTTGCGCTTGCCCGTTTCCTTGCGCAGGCCTTTCAAGGCCGTCTCGAAGCCCGCCACGGCCTGCGCATGTTCACCGCGCAACAGGGCGATGCTGCTGTCGACAAACAGCGCCTGCGGCCCCTGCTGGCCCGCCAGGTAGCGTGCGGCTGCGTCGAGTTCGCCGCACAGCAAGGCATCCTCGGCCAGGGCCAGCGGCAGGGCGGCGCCGATGTGGTCGCCGGCGGCCGCCTGGCGCGCGTGGTGGGTGCGCGCGTAGCTACGGATGGCATGCGCCGTGGCCGGTTCGCGCGGGGCGTTGCCCAGCAGCACGGCGAGGATGTCGTCCTGCAATTGCGGCATGACGAAAGACAACATTTCCGGTTCGAACGGACGGCCGAAAATCTCGATCAGCGGATGCAGCTGCTGCGCTTCATAGCACGCCATGCAGGCGGCCAGGATGGCGGCCACGTGGCGCACCTCGTCGTTGCGCAAGAGGGCGATGCGCAGGCGCGCCACGCCTTGCCGATAGCTGCGCAGTTCCACATAGCCATCCCAGTTGCGGCGCACGGGATTGATCAGCTCGATGGCCTGGCACAGGTCGCGAAATACCAGGTGCTCGATGGCGGCGCGCATGGCGGGCCAGCGCAGCTTCGCTTCGCAGGCAAAGCCCCGTCCCACCACCTCGCTGGCCAGCGCCAGACGCGTCAGCCGTTGCAGCATGTTGGTCACCGTCAGCAGGGAAAACGGCGTGCCGTCCGGCTCGACGACATTGGCGCGCTGCAAATGTTCATACACGGCATGCTTGCCCACCGGCTCGCCCGCGATGGCCAGCAAGGCCAGGATCATCTGTTCGTGCTGCTCCAGGGCGGCGAACTCGTCCAGCAGATGTAGCTCTACATTCTGTTCGCTCATGCGGGCAAGTTGGCGATGTGCACGGGCGGCTCGCCGGCCGCCACGGGCAGGCCGAACACGCGCTGGTAGAAATACAGTTCCGCCTCCAGGGTGCGCACGATGTTCTCCGCCTTGCGGAAGCCGTGGCCCTCGCCTTCGAGCGGCACATACGCGACGGGCACGCCGCGCGCCTGCAGGGCGTCGACCATCAGCTGCGACTGCTGCGGCGGCACCACCTTGTCATCGAGGCCCTGGAAGAAGATCATCGGGCGCGACAGTTTATCCGTGTGGTGGATGGGCGAGCGCTCGCGGTACAGGGCCTCGGCTTGCGGCTGGGGGGCGATCAGGTAATCGGTGTAGCGCGATTCGAACTTGTGCGAATCGTCGTCCAGGCCCTTCAGGTCGGATACGCCATAGTAACTGGCGCCCGCCTTGAAGACGTCGTGGAAGGTCAGCGCGCACAGGGTCGTCAGGCCGCCCGCGCTGCCGCCGCGCACGATCAGGCGCTCGGGGTCGGCCAGGCCGTTGGCCGCCAGGTAGCGGGCGCCGGCGATGCAGTCTTCCACGTCGACGATGCCCCATTGCCCGCGCAGCGCGTCGCGGTATTCGCGGCCGAAACCGCTGCTGCCGCCGTAGTTGACGTCGAGCACGCCGATGCCGCGGCTGGTCCAGTACTGCGTCGCCAGCTTCAAGGTATTGCTGGCCATGCTGGTGGGGCCGCCATGGCTGATGACGATGACGGGAGGTAATGTTCCCGCCGGCGCCTGCACGTCGCCATTGGTGGGCGCATAAAAGAAGGCGTGCGCCGTGCGGCCATTGCTGCTGGTAAAACTCAAGCTGCGCGGCACGGACAGGTAAGCGAGCGGGGGCAAGGCCGTGATCGACCGCGCCAGCACTTCCAGCTCATGGTTCGACAGGTCGATGCGCGCCAGTTCCAGCGCGATGGTGGGGCTGCCGCCGAGCAGCGCGACGAAGCCGGGTCCCACGCGCAGTTCGCGGATTTCCTGGTACGGGTGCGGGATCGGCTCCAGCTTGGCCGTCGCCACGTTCAACTGCGCCAGGTAGCTGATGCCGGCCTGGATATACGTGCAGACGATCTCGTCGTCGGACAGAAAACCATACATGCTGCCGCCGAAGGTCCAGTGCGGCGTGGCAAATTCCGCTTCCATTGGGCACAGCGCCTCGATGTCGGCGCCGTGCAGGCGGTACAGATTCCACCAGCCGCTGCTGTCGGAAACGAAGTGCAGCAAGCCGTTCGGCGACCATTCCGGCTGGCAAATCGACTCGCGCGCACCGCCGGCGATCAGGCGTGGCGAACCGAGGCTGCCGTCCGCGTGCACGTCGGCCAGCCACAGTTCCGTGCCTTGCCACGGCAGGCGCGGGTGGTCCCAGCTGATCCAGGCCAGCTGGCTGCCGTCCGGCGACAAGCGCGGCGCCGCATAAAAATCGTGGCCGCGCGCCAGCACCGTTTCACGCCCGTCGAAGCCGACGGCCGCCAGGCAGTTTTCCGGATGCGCGTGGCCTGCGTCCGGATGCTGTTCGCGCACGGCGATCAGGCGTGATCGGGCCGCATCGACGACGAAGTCCGCGTGGCGCGTGTTGCCGCCCGTGGTGAACGCTTCGGGCGCGCCGTCGCCGGCCACGCGGTACAGGCAATTGTCGGCGAAATGCGAGAAATACACGGTATCGCCGGCAACGGCATACGCGCCGCCGCCGTATTCATGCACGCGGCTGCGCACATTGAAGGGCGCCGGCGTGAGTTCATCGACACGCGCGCCGCGCTGGCGCAGCAGGGTGTTGCGGCCCGCCTCGCTGGCGCGCCCGGCCAGCCAGAACACGTCGGCGCCATCCGCCCCGCCCAGGGCCAGCTGCGTCAGCGGCGAGGCGCCGGCGGCGACGATGGCCGCGCTGATCGGCGATGGCCAGATGCCATAAGGGGTGCTGGATGCGGTCGAGGTCATGCGGGCTCCGTGTCGTGGTGGAAAGAGGGGGCCTCCAGGCGGCGTCAGGCAGCGCGGCGGCGTGCATCATCATAATGGAAGGGCAGGCACAACGAAAGTCATCGCTGTGCGTGGCAAATGCTGCAAAGCGGCACCGGAATCAATGAAATGGCAGCGATTGGATGCGATAATACCGCTTCTCCAAGCTCGATTGCCTGCCATGCCACAATTTGCTCCGCTCCAGAATGATACTTTCCTGCGCGCCCTGTTGCGCCAGCCGACCGAGCACACCCCTGTCTGGCTGATGCGCCAGGCGGGCCGCTACCTGCCCGAATACCGCGCCACGCGCGAGCGGGCCGGGTCCTTCCTGGGCCTGGCGAAGAATCCCGATTACGCCACGGAAGTGACCTTGCAGCCCCTGGAGCGTTTCCCGCTCGACGCGGCCATCCTGTTTTCCGACATCCTGACGGTGCCTGACGCGATGGGTCTGGGCCTGTATTTCGCCGATGGCGAAGGCCCGAAGTTCGAGCGTCCGCTGCGCACGGAGCAGGACGTGAAGGCGCTGCAAGTGCCGGACCTGGCATCGCTCGACTATGTGTTCAAGGCCGTCACGCAAATCCGCACGGAACTCAATGGCCGCGTGCCGCTGATCGGTTTTTCCGGTAGCCCGTGGACCCTGGCGTGCTATATGGTGGAAGGCGGCGGCTCGAAAGAGTTCCATACCATCAAGAAGATGCTGTACAACCGCCCGGACCTGATGCACCACATCCTGGCGATCAACGCGACTTCCGTGGCGCAGTACCTGAATGCGCAAATCGATGCCGGCGCGCAAGCCGTGATGATCTTCGATTCCTGGGGCGGTGCGCTGGCCGACGGCGCCTACCAGGAATTCTCGCTGGCCTACATGCAGCAAGTGGTGGCGCAGCTGAAACGCGACAAGGATGGCGTCAAGATTCCCGCCATCGTGTTCACCAAGGGCGGCGGGCAGTGGATCGAACAGATCGCCGACATCGGCGCCGATGCCGTGGGCCTGGACTGGACCGTCAACCTGACGCGCGCGCGCCAGCTGGTGGGACACAAAGTGGGCTTGCAGGGCAACCTCGATCCAGCCATCCTGTTCGCCAGCCCCGAGCAGATCCGCGCCGAAGTGGCAAAAGTGCTCAACGCCTTTGGCGCGCCGTCGGCCGGCACGGGCCACGTGTTCAACCTGGGCCATGGCATTTCCCAGTTCACGCCGCCGGAATCGGTGGCAGCGATGGTGGAAGCCGTGCACAGCATGAGCCGCGCCATGCGCAGCGGCCAGTAAGTATGCGTTTTCCCCTGGCGCAGGGGCAGAAAAGGCAGGCTTTCCAGTGGAAGCCTGCCTTTTTCTTTGCTGCGCCTTAGCAAGAAATACCGACTTATGCACAATTTTTTTTACTGCGGAAATAAGAGGCAGTCGAAAAGCCATGCCCGGGGATGGTTCGCAAGTGATTGATTATTAAGAGATAAAAAATAGCTTGTTCGGTGGACTTTGTTGCTATTGATAAGGTTATTCTTTCGTTCGCTGGCCTTATTCCTTCATTGTCCACAAAGTTATCAACAGATTCTGTGGATAAAATTGAAAAGTATTTTGTTAACCGATACTTAGCGACGATGTTCAGGTTTCACCTGAAGTGCATGTTGCAGTGCATGATAATTGAACAATGTTTCGCCGGTCCGCTGGCAAAAACGAACGCTTGCCCGGCAATTGTCAACTTTGCCGCATGCCGGCCATATTTTTCCGCATAGGGCGCATCAAAACGGTGCGGATTGCTGTATAAAAAAATCATAAATGGTTCAGTTATGCACAGCGGCGGAAATGCCCCACGGATTTATCGCTTCCCGGGCATCAATTTTTAAGTCATTGATTTTTAATGGTTAATTTTTCTTGCGTGCCGCTCTTGACGGCGATCGAAATTTTCTATCCACATTTTCCTGAAAGTTAATTTTGCTTTGTCCACAAAGTTATCCACAGAATTTTCTTCTGGCACGATGACCCGCTATCCTGCCTGCCGTTAGGCGTTTGAGGGGCGAAACAAGTATCATGGCCCGCTGGCTTGATGCCGGACATCCCGCCGCGCCATCGACCCTGCGGCGCGCTTTTTTATTGAGATAGGCCATACCTCCATGTCGCAGTGCATTTTGACGTCGTGCATCCTGAACATCGCGCTCGACACGCCCCTGAACGCCCTGTTCGACTACCGCTGGAACGCGGCGGCGGATGCCGGCGCGGACGCGCCGCTGCCGCAAGTGGGACAGCTGGCGCTGGTGCCGTTCGGCCGGCGCGAAGTGATGGGGCTGATCGTCGGCGTGTCCGACAGCACCGACGTGCCCGCCGCGAAATTGAAGGAGGTGCTGGCCGTGCGCAGCCAGCTGGCGCCGCTGTCGGAACAGTGGCTGGCGCTGGCTGCCTTTGCCGCCGATTACTACCAGCGCCCGCTCGGTGAAGTGGCCCTGCCGGGCTTGCCAAAGAACTTGCGCGTGCTCACCACCGTGGCGCTTGACCGCGCCATCAAGAAGCTGGGCAAGCTGGCCGATGCGCACGATGGCACGCCGCTGAACATGCCTGCGCTCAATGCTGCCCAGCAAGAGGCGGCCGATGCCATCGGCGGCGCCCAGGGTTTCAAGCCGACCCTGCTGTACGGCGTGACGGGCAGCGGCAAGACGGAAGTGTATCTGCAAGCCTGCGCCCAGGTGCTGGCGCGCGAGGACGATGCGCAAATCCTGATTCTGGTGCCGGAAATCAACCTCACGCCCCAGCTGGAAGGCAATATCCGCGCGCGTTTTCCCGGCGTCATGCTGGCCACTTTGCACAGCAGCCTGTCCGAAGGCGAGCGCATGTTGCACTGGCTGGCCGCGCACCAGGGCCAGGCGCGCATCATTCTCGGCACGCGATTGGCCATCCTGGCGTCCTTGCCGAAATTGAAACTGATCGTCATCGACGAGGAGCACGATCCTTCCTATAAGCAGCAGGAAGGCTTGCGTTATTCCGCGCGCGACCTGGCCGTGTGGCGCGCCTGGCAATTGCAGATTCCCATCGTGCTCGGTTCGGCCACGCCCTCGCTGGAAAGCTGGCACCACGCGCAGACGGGGCGCTACCGCAAGCTGGAATTGCGCGAACGGGCCGTCAAGAATGCGGTGTTGCCGCGCGTCAAGATTTTGGACATGGAGCGCGACAAGCCGAAAGATGGCTTGACGTCGCACCTCGTGGCGGCATTAAAACTGCGTATGGAGCGCGGCGAGCAGTCGCTGCTGTTCCTGAACCGGCGCGGCTATTCTCCCGTGATCTGCTGCGAATCGTGCGGCTGGATCAGCAATTGCACGCGCTGCACCTCGTTCATGGTGCTGCACAAGCCCGAACACCGCTTGCGCTGCCACCATTGCAGCCTGGAATTGCGCATTCCCCGCCATTGCCCCACCTGCGGCAACGTCGACTTGCAGCCGCTGGGACGCGGCACGCAGCGCGTGGAAGAGGGCTTGCAGCAATTGTTTCCAGAGGCGCGCATTCTGCGCATCGATGCCGATTCCACGCGCAAGAAGGGCAGCGCGCAGGAAGCGTTCGACACCGTGCATCGGGGCGAAGTCGATATCGTGATCGGCACGCAGATGGTGGCCAAGGGCCACGATTTCAAAAAGCTGACCCTGGTCGGCATTTTGAATCCGGACACGGCCCTGTTTTCCCAGGATTACCGGGCCAGCGAACGGCTGTTCGCCCAGCTGATGCAGGTGGCGGGCCGGGCCGGGCGCGCCGCGCAGACGGAAGGGGGCAGCGTCAGTGAAGTGCTGATCCAGACGCGCTATGCGCGCCATCCGCTGTACGACGCCGTCGTCAACCACGACTACGACCATTTCGCCACGACCCTGCTGGAAGAGCGGGCCCAGGCGGCGCTGCCGCCCTACCTGTTCCAGGCCCTGCTGCGCGCGGAAGCGCCCGAGCTGGCCACGGCCATCGAGTTCCTGCAGGCGGCGAAAGAATGCATGGAACACCCGCAGGTGACCATCAATGACCCGATTCCCATGAGCATGACACGCGTGTACAACGTGGACCGCGCCCAGCTGCTGCTCGAATCGCCTTCGCGGCCCGCGTTGCAGGCGTTTTTGAAGGAATGGTTAGCGGAGTTGCGCGCCATGAAGACGCGCGTGAAATGGTCGCTGGAAGTGGACCCGCTCGATATTTAAATTACTGCAGGTAATCGCGCGCCGACTTGACGATCTGCTCCGACAACAGCTTGGTAAACGGCGTGTCCAGGGTCCACGCGTGCCAGCTCAGCGGTACGTCCAGGGTGCTGCCCGGCATGAGGTCGACCAGCCGGTCCGTCGCCAGTGCCTGCGCGGCCAGGCGCTGCGGCATCAGGCCGTAGGCCAGGCCGTCCTGGACGCAGCCGCGGCGCGCCGCTTCCACGGGTAAGGTGTGGTGCGGAAACGGTTCGCGCATGTTCAATTGTTCAGCGAGGAAACGCGCCAGCAAGCCGTGCTGGCCCACGACGGCCGGCGCCAGTTGTACCGCCTCGGCAATAAAGCCATCGCCGAACCAGTGGCCCGCAAACACGGGCGTGGCCACGCAGACATAGCGCAAGGTGCCCAGCGGGGTGACGCTGGTGGCGGCCGCCGCATCGATCGCCGTGCCGGACTCGGCCGCCACGCAGCCAAACACGGAGCCGTCGCGCACCATCTGCAAGGCGCTGTCGCTGTCGGCCAGGCGCACGTCGAGCTGGCAGCGCGGCGGCGCCAGCAAGGCCGGCAAGGTGTCGGGAAACCAAGTGGCCAGGCTGTCGGCGTCGATGGCGATGGCGATTTCCGGCATGCTGACGCTGTTGCCCAGGTCGATGTCGAGCGATGCTTCCATCAGCTTGACGTTGCGGTGATGCACGATCAATCGCTGGCCCAGGCCCGTCGGCACGGCCGGCTGGCCACGGATGATCAGCAAGCGCCCGCTGGCGTCTTCCAGCGCCTTGATGCGCTGCGAGACGGCCGACTGGGTGATGCCCAGCGCCAGGGCGGCCTTGTCGAAACTGCCATGGCTGGCCACGGCGTCCAGCACGGCCAGCGCGCGATAATCGATTGATCCCATTAGCTCAGCTTATAAATTTTGAAAATGATTAGTTATACTAATGCATATATTGCAGTAAAGTAAAACCTTATTTTCGGCAAACGGGTAGTATCGAACGCTGTGAGCAATCTGAACCGGGAGTAACAGCAGCATGAAGACGATACAAGTGGATGTGGCCGTGATCGGCAGCGGCACGGCCGGCATGACGGCGCACAAGGCGGCGCGCATGCAGGGCAAGCGCGTGCTGATGATCGAAAGCGGGCCGTACGGCACGACCTGCGCGCGCGTGGGCTGCATGCCCAGCAAACTCCTGATCGCGGCGGCCGAGGCGGCTCATGCCGTGGCTGCCGCGCCCGCTTTTGGCGTGCATCCGGGCCCCGTGCGCATCGACGGCCGGCAAGTGATGGCCAGGGTGCGCAGCGAGCGCGACCGTTTTGTCGGCTTCGTGCTCGACGGCGTCAACGCCATCCCCGACGAGGAAAAACTGCGCGGCCATGCGCGTTTTATTTCCCCCGGTACATTGCAGGTGGATGACCATACGCTTGTCGAAGCGGCCAGCGTGGTGATCGCCACCGGTTCCACGCCCATCGTGCCGCCCGAGTGGCAGGCGGCGGGAGAAAGAGTCATCACCAGCGACGCCGTGTTCGAATGGACGGACTTGCCAAAGTCAGTCGCCGTGGTCGGCAGCGGCGTCATCGGCCTGGAACTGGGCCAGGCGCTGGCGCGGCTGGGCGTGCGCGTGACCCTGTTTGCGCGCGGCAATAAAGTCGCGCAGCTGACGGACCCGCTGGTGCTGCGGGAGGCCGATGCCGTGCTGGCGCGCGAACTCGATATCCGTTTCATGACCCAGGTCGCGCACATGGCAAAAACGCCGGACGGCGGCGGCATCGTGCTCACCAGCCGCGATGATGCGGGCGTGGAAAAAACCGAACAGTTCGAGTACGTGCTGGCCGCCATCGGCCGCCGCCCGAACGTGGACAAGATCGGCCTGGAGACGGCGCAAATCGAGCTCGACCGGCACGGCATCCCCCTGCATGACCCGCACACCATGCAGTGCGGCAACAGCGCCATCTTCATCGCGGGCGATGCCGACAACGCCTTGCCGCTGCTGCCCGAAGCGGCCGACGAGGGCCGCATCGCGGGCGAGAACGCGGCCCGCTACCCCGAGGTGAAGCCGGGCTTGCGCCGCACGCCCCTGGCGATCGCCTTCACGGAACCGCAGATCGCCACCCTGGGCGCCACCTACCAGCAATTGTGCGTGAGCCACGCGGGCCGCTTCGCCGTGGGCGCCGTGTCGTTCGGCAACCAGGGCCGCAGCCGCGTGATGCTGCAAAACCAGGGCATCTTGCGCGTGTATGCGGAATTCGGCAGCAAGCGCTTTCTTGGCGCCGAGCTGATCGGTCCACGGGCGGAACACCTGGGCCACTTGCTGGCCTGGGCATGCCAGGCCCAGCTGACGGTGCCCGCCATGCTCGACATGCCGTTCTACCACCCCGTCATCGAGGAAGGCGTGCGCACGGCCTTGCGCGAGCTGGCGCTGCACCTGGAAAAAGATCCGGAACACGCGCCCGGCTGCGCCGATTGCTCGCCTGGCGTGTGATGCAATTTTGATATTTACACAATTTTGTAGACAAGCGCACATGATTGCGCGATCATCGCTGCCACATTGAAATATTGATTAAAAGCAAAAAACATTTCAATTGGCACTCGCCGCTGATGCCAGGATGGTAAAAACAAGCGGGTGCAGGCGATGATGGAGACGATGTGAAAATTCGGCGCATTTACGCGGGAGAACTCGCCTTGGGCGTGGCCCTGCCCTGGGACGTGCATGGCGAGACGGGCAGCTTGCTGGCCAGGCTGGGCCATGTCATCAGCAGCGAAAACCAGATCGCATTGCTGCTGGCGCGCGGCGTCATTGCCGATACCAGCGCCGACGTGCCGCGCACGGCGACGGAAGCGCCGTCGGCCCTGCGCATGCTGAACCTCGTCACGGCGGGCCTGGCGCTCGTCTTGCCGGCCATCGCCGCCGGGCAGGCGGGCAGCCACCTATCCTTGGCGCCGCTGGCGCAACTGGTGGAAGAGGCCGTTGTTCTGGACGCCGACGTGGCGCTGGCCTGCATCCTGCACAACCAGGGCGCGGGCGACTTTGCCGTGCGGCACAGCGTCGACACGGCCGTCATCACGGCCCTGCTGGCGCGTGCGCTGAAGCTCGATGACGATGTGATCCGCAGCGTGGTGCTGGCCGCGCTGAGCATGAATGTGGGCATGCTGGAGCGCCATGCGGATTTCCAGCACAAGGCGGGTCCGCTGGACGCGCAGGAGCGCGCCTATTTGCGTGCCCATCCGCAAGCCGGTGTCGACTTGCTGCGCGCGGCGGGCGTGACGGACGCCGTCTGGCTGCAAGCCGTGTTGCAGCACCATGAAAATATCGATGGCAGCGGCTATCCGCTGGGCACCCAAGGCGAGGCGATCGGCATCGGCGCCCGGCTGATCATGCTGGCCGACCGCTATTGCGCGCGCGTCTCGAAGCGCAGCTATCGCCAGCCTTTGCTGCCGAACGTGGCCCTGCGTGAAATGCTGATGGCCGACAAGGCCACGCTGGATGCGCCGCTGGCGTCGCTGCTGGTGCGCGAGCTGGGCATCTACCCGGTCGGCACCTTCGTCAAATTACTCAATGGAGAAATCGGCGTCGTCACGCGCAAGGGCTTGAATGCCACCACGCCCCACGTGCAGTCGCTGATCGGCCCCCGCGGCGCGCGCCTGGACGTGCCGCTGCGGCGCGACACGCGCGTGGACTTGCACGCCATCCGCGAAGTGCTCAGCGCGGAGCAGGCGGGACTGCAATTTCGCCCCGACCAGTTATGGGGCCGCAGCGCGCGCGTTTGATTTAGTTCAGCAGACCTGCATCCAGCCGTCCCTCGAGCGCCAGCTCGCGCATGATGCGCACCGTGTCGATGTCGGATTCCTTGTAGGCGGAGCGGCGGAAGTCGTCGTACAGGGCGTTGGCCGCATCGGTGGCCGCGTCGTGGCCGTCGTCGTACTGGAAGCGCACCCACAGGCTCGCTTCGTCGGGCATCTCGATGGTCATGACCAGCGAGGAGGCGCTGATATCCTGTTGCGCCGGCACTTCGTAGCGCACCTGCAGTTGCGGTATCAGCACCACCTTGTCGTTGATGACCAGCTCGCCATAGCGCAGGCTGCGCGCGAAACCGGCGTCGCTGCGCTCGCTGATCTGGCACTCGTCCAAGTGCGGCACGAACAGTTTCGGCGACTCGGCGCGCAAGACCAGGCCGCGCCAGACCTGTTCCAGGGTCAAGGTGTCGATCAGCGGGTTCAAAGGATCGTTGATTTCAATCAGGTGTTCAAATTTCATGGGACTGCCATTCGGTAAGTGGGCGCGCGCGGGCGATATAGGCGGAATGGTACTCCAGGCGTGGCCGTGCCGCACGCATTGCATGGTCAAAAATGGCGGCATATGGCGATATATCAATGCCATTGCCTGTTTTTCAGGCATGCCCCGTCATGCAAATAGGCTGCGCGACGCTGTTACAATGGGCTGCTGTTCCCTGCGGAAATACCCTGATGTCCAAAGCACCACAGTTCGGTCTGAATGCGCCCCAAAGCGAAGCGGTTACCTACCTCGACGGCCCTTGCCTGGTGCTGGCGGGCGCCGGTTCGGGCAAGACGCGCGTGATCACGCAAAAGATCGCCCACCTGATCGAAGACCGGGGCTACGACCCGCGCACCATCGCCGCGCTGACCTTCACCAACAAGGCGGCGCTGGAAATGCAGGAACGTATCGCCAAACTGTTGAAACAGCCGCGCCAGGCCAAGCAGTTGACGGTGTCGACCTTCCACTCGCTGGGCGTGAAAATCCTGCGCCAGGAAGCCAATGGCGTGGGATTGAAGGACCGCTTTTCCATCATGGACAGCGACGATTGTTTTTCCCTGGTGCAAGACCTCGCCATTACCACCGATAAACAGGTGATCCGTGGCATCCAGAATGCCATGTCTCTGTGGAAAAACGGCCTGATCGATCCGGACATGGCGCTGGCGCAAGCCAAGGATGAAGATGAAGCCAACGCGGCGCGCATCTACCGCAGCTATGTGGCCACCCTGTCGGCCTACCAGGCCGTCGATTTCGACGACCTGATCCGCTTGCCCGTGGAACTGTTCCGCAACAACGGCCCCGTGCGCGACAAGTGGCAGCGCCGTTTGCGCTATCTGCTCGTCGATGAGTACCAGGATACGAACACCTGCCAGTACGAACTGGTCAAATTGATGGTGACGGGCATCGGCAAGAAGCCGATGTTTACGGCCGTGGGCGACGACGATCAGGCGATCTATGCGTGGCGCGGCGCCACGGTGGAAAATTTAAAAACGCTGGAGACGGATTTCCCCGACTTGCGCGTGATCAAACTGGAGCAGAATTACCGCTCCACCATGCGCGTGCTGAACGCGGCCAATGCCGTCATCGGCAACAATCCGAAACTGTTTGAAAAGTCGCTGTGGTCCGAGCACGGCTTGGGCGAGCCGATCAAGGTGCTGGGCATGCAGACGGACGAGCAGGAGGCGGAGCAGGTCGCCATCATGATCTCGGCCGACCATTTCGAGCGAAAAAATAAATTTTCCGACTACGCGATTTTGTACCGGGGCAACCACCAGGCACGGATCATCGAGCAGTGTCTGCGCAAGGAGCGCATACCGTACACGATTTCGGGCGGCCAGAGCTTCTTCGACAAGGCCGAGATCAAGGACATCATCAGCTACCTGCGCCTGCTGGCCAACGAGGATGACGACCCCGCCTTCATTCGCGCCGTGACGACACCGCGCCGTGGCGTGGGGCAGTCGACTTTGGAGGTGCTGGGCGCGTTTTCGGGGCAGTGGCAGTGCTCACTGTTCCAGGCCGTGTTCAAGGGCGGCATCGAGGCCAAGCTGACGGATCGCCAGCTGGGACCGTTGCGCGACTTCTGCAACTTCATCAACGACCTCGAGTCGCGCGCCAGCCGTCCCGGCGCTGCCGGCAGCGGCGACAACGCGGCCGAAGTGCTGGACGACATGATGAAGGAAATCCACTACGAATCGTATCTGTATGACGCCTTCGAGGAACGCCAAGCGCAAAGCAAGTGGCAGAACGTGCTCGAATTCGTCAACTGGCTCAAGGAACGGGGCCGGGGCGGCAAGGACCGCGACGGCGAAGAAAAGAACGTGCTGGAACTGACGCAGATGGTGGCCCTGATGACCATGCTGGAAGGCAAGGACGAGGAGCAGGATGCCGTGCGCATGTCGACCCTGCACGCGTCGAAAGGACTCGAGTTTCCGCATGTGTTTCTGGTGGGCGTGGAAGAGGGGATCTTGCCGCACAAGGGCGACCCTGACGCGCCGGCCGAAACCATCGCCGCGCGCATCCAGGAAGAGCGCCGGCTGATGTATGTGGGCATCACGCGCGCCCAGCGCACCTTGCACATCACCTGGTGCAAGAAGCGCAAGCGTGCCGGCGAGCAAGTCCATTGCGACCCGTCGCGTTTCATCAAGGAAATGGAACTCGACGTGGGCGACGCCGTGCCGACGGAAGCGGAAGTGATTTCGCCGAAAGAACGGCTGGCGCGCATGAAGGCCTTGCTGGCCGCGCCGAAAGTGTAATTAAGAGCGTTCAGACTTCCACGGCGCCGTCCGGCGTGGTTTTCGGCACGATGGCCAGTTGCATGCCCAGCGCATCGAGCATCTTCAAAATGGTTTCAAAGCGCGGCTTGCTGCCTTCGCGCAAGGCTTTATACGCGCCTTCGCGCGTGATGTCGGCCCGGGCCGCCACCTTGCCCATGCCGTAGGCGCGCACCACGTCGTTCATGGCGGACTGAAACAGTTCGGCGTTGCCGGTAGCGACGATTTCGCTCATGTAGGCGGCCACGGCGGCCCTGCTGGTCAGGTGTTGCGTTGGATCAAATTTGCTTAGGCCTAAGGCTTCCAGGTCGTCGAGGTCGAAGGTGTCATGGTCGATATGGTGGTTCATTTCTTTCGTGCTCCTGTCGATGGGCTTGCCGCCGCTTTCCGGATGGCTGCCTGCCGGGCTTTCAGTTCGCTGAGGATCGCTTGCGCCTGCTTGATGTCGCGTTGCTGGTTCGATTTGTTGCCACCCAACAGCAGCAAGATCAGGGTGCCCAGGTTGGTCTCGTGAAAATACACGCGCCAGCCGGGTCCCGTCTGTAAAAAACGCAGCTCGCACACGCCTTCGCCCACTGGCCGCCAGTCGCCCTTTTTACCATGCTGCAAATGCTTGATGCGCGCATCGATGGCGGCGGCCGCCACATCGTGCAGGGAATCTTCCCAGCGCCGGTATTCGGCCGTCTTGCGCGTATCGATCAGTACTGGTTCGGGTGGCGTTGGTGCGTTCATTGTAATCGTTTGTTCTCATTCGTCAAGCGGTTTGATTCAGCCATACGGAGAGAATAGGCAGAAATCGGCACCGCCTCGGGAAGAATGCCGCTTGTTTGTCCTGGCTCACGCCGCTGCGGCGGTAGAATGCCGCTTTCAGTCAGGAATCACCGAGAGCACCATGGACAATGCAGAACAGATGGAAGTACGTTTCGTCGATATCGAAATCAAGCTGGCGCAGCAGGAAGACCTGGTCGAGTCGCTGAACCAGATGGTGTACCAGCAGGGCAAGCGCATCGACCAGCTGGAGGCGTTGTTGCACAAGCTGGGCGAGCATGTGCGCGACGGGGCGCAGCAGGCGAATGGCGGGCTGGTCAACGAACGTCCGCCGCATTATTAAATCGGCATCGTAGTGCGGGGCGCATGAAAACCGTTCATCACTGGCAGGCGCGCTACCACCGGTAGTTGCTGGTGACGCAAGTGTGTCAGGCTGTTATTATTTCAGGCTGGCCCGCGACACAATCGCGGCTCTCTTGCGTTCCTTGAAAGAAGACATGACCCGTCCTACAATGCTCGTCATCGCCGCCAGCCTGATGCTGGCGCCAGCCGCCGCCGCTTTTGCCGCCACCGCCGCCACCGCCGCTACCACCGTGCCCGCCGCTACCGCCGCCTTGCCCGCCTCGAACCCGTTTGCGCAGGCGAGCAGCCTGCCATTCAATTATCCGCCGTTCGACAAGGTGCAGGACGCCGACTACGCGCCTGCCTTTACGGCAGGCATGGCCGCCAACCTGGCGGAAATCAACGCGATTGCGAATAACAAGAAACCGGCCACTTTCGACAACACCATCGTCGCCATGGAGCGCTCGGGCCAGCTGCTGAGCCGCGTGCGCACCGTGTTCTCCGTGATGTCCGGTTCCAACACGAATGACACGATCCAGGGCCTGGAACGCGAACTGGCGCCGAAGATGGCGGCCCACAGCGACGCGATCATGCTCAACGATAAGCTCTTCAAGCGTATCGACACCTTGTACGCCAAGCGCGACAAGCTGGGCCTCGATGCGGAATCGAAACGCCTGCTGGAACGCTACCACACCGATTTTGTCCGCGCCGGCGCCAAGCTGTCGGCGGCTGACAAGGAAAAGCTGCGCGCCTACAATGGCCAGCTGGCTGCCCTGTCGACCAAGTTCGCACAGAACGTGCTGAAGGAATTGAACGCGTCGGCCGTCGTCGTCGACACGCGCGAAGAACTGGACGGCCTGTCGCCGGCCGCCATCGAAGTGGCCGCCGGCCTGGCCAAGAAGCGCGGCCTCGACGGCAAATATGTGATCGCCCTCGTCAACACGACGGGCCAGGCGCCGCTGTCGCTGCTGACCAACCGCGCCGTGCGCGAACGCATCATGGCCGCTTCGCAAGCGCGCGGCAGCCGTGGCGGCGAGTTCGACAACACCGAGGAAGTGCTGGCACTGGCAAAGCTGCGCGCCGAACGTGCCGCGCTGATGGGCTACCCGAACTACGCGGCCTACTCGCTGTAAGACCAGACGGCGCACGACACCACCGCCGTGAACGCCCTGCTGGGCGAGCTGGCGAAGCCGGCCGTCGTCAATGCGCGCCGCGAAGCGGACGATATCCAGAAGGTCATCGATGCAGGCAAAGGCGGCTTCAAGGTGGGCGCCGCCGACTGGGCGTTCTATAGCGACAAGGTGCGCGCCGAACGCTACAACTTTGACGAGAATCAACTCAAACCGTACTTTGAAATGCACAGCGTGCTGACCAAGGGCGTGTTCTTTGCCGCCGGCAAGTTGTACGGCCTCACTTTCAAGCAGCGCACCGACTTGCCCGTTTACACGTCCGACATGCTGGTGTACGACGTCTTCAATGAAGATGGCACGCAACTGGCCATCTTTACGCTCGACCCTTACGCGCGCAGCAACAAGCGCGGCGGCGCCTGGGCGAATGCCTACGTGGGCCAGTCGACCTTGCTGAACCGCAAGCCGGTGATCGCGAATAACCTCAACATTCCGAAACCTGAAGCGGGCCAGCCGACCCTGATGACGTTTGACGAAGTCAACACCATGTTCCACGAATTCGGCCATGCGCTGCACGGCATGTTTTCGAACGTGAAATACCCGCGCTTCGCCGGCACCAGCGTGCCGCGCGACTTCGTCGAATACCCGTCGCAAGTCAATGAAATGTGGGCGTTGTGGCCGGAAGTGCTGCAAAACTATGCCAAGCACTACCAGACGGGCGCGGCCATTCCGGCCGAGCTGCTGGCCAAGGTGACGGCGGCCGACAACTTCAACCAGGGCTACAAGACCACGGAATACCTGGCCTCGGCCCTGCTGGACCAGCGCTGGCATCAGCTGACCCCGGCACAGATCCCCACCGACGTGCTGGCGTTTGAAAAAACCGCCTTGACGGAGGCGGGCGTCGATTTCGCCCCGGCACCGCCGCGCTACCGCACCACGTATTTCTCGCACGCGTTCGCGGGCGGTTATTCGGCTGGCTACTACGCGTATCTGTGGTCGGAAAAGCTCGATGCCGATACGGTCGAGTGGTTCAAGGAAAACGGCGGCCTGACGCGCAAGAACGGCGACTGGTTCCGCAATAAACTGCTGTCGCGCGGCGGCAGCGCCGATGCGCTCGACATCTACCGCAACTTCCGCGGCCGCGATGCGAAGATCGAACCGCTGCTGGAACGCCGTGGCTTGAACGGCAAGTAATGCCTCCCCAGCACTAGCCTCGTCTGTGCTGAACATCAATGGCCGCCCGGCAATGGGCGGCCATTTTTATTTGGCGATTTTGATTGTTCACCGTGGTAAACCGCGCATTTGGCGGGATGCACCACAGGATCGCCCATGTTGGATGACGCCTGTGTGACAGGCTGCTATGATCTGCCACTGGCCCGCGACGCGATCGCGGTTCTTCCCGCGCTTCCTGAAAGATGTCATGATCCGTCCACAACTGCTCGTCATCGCCGCCAGCGTCATGCTGGCCCACGCCGCTCCGTCCGCCATGGCCGCCGCCGCAAAATCCGCGCCTGCCGCCGCCGTCAGCGCCCAGAATCCCCTGCTCAAAGTGAGCCCGCTGCCGTTCCAGATGCCGCAGTTCGGCCTGATCAAGGACGAGCACTACGCGCCGGCATTTGCCGAAGGCATGAAACGCCAGCTGGCCGAAGTCAATGCGATCGCCAACAACCGCCAGCCGGCCACGTTCGAGAACACCATCGTGGCCCTCGAGCGCACGGGACAGTTGCTGCACCGCGTGCAGAGCATCTTCAGCAACATGACCTCGACCAACACGAACAGCGTGCTCGAAGCGGTGGAAGTGGATGTGTCGCCGAAACTGGCCGCGCATGGCGACGCCATCACTCTGAATCCGAAACTGTTTGCCCGCATCGACACCCTGTACGCCAAGCGCGACAAGCTGGGCCTCGATGCCGAATCCCTGCGCCTGCTCGAGCGCTATCACACGGATTTCGTGCGCGCCGGCGCCAAGCTGTCCGATGCGGACAAGGAAAAACTGAAAGCCTATAACGCCGAGCAGGCGGGCCTGGAAACGGCCTTCGCGCAAAACGTGCTGAAGGAAACGAATGCCAAGAGCATCGTCGTCGACACGCGCGCCGAGCTGGCGGGCATGACGGACAGCGATATCGACACGGCCGCCGCAGCGGCCAAGGAACGCGGTTTGACGGGCAAGTTCGTCATCGCTCTGGTGAACACCAGCGGCCAGCCGCCGCTGGCCGTATTGACGGACCGCAAGACACGTCAGCGCCTGATGGATGCCTCGCTGAACCGGGGCAGCCAGGGCGGCGAGTTCGACAACCGCGCCATCGTGCTGAAACTGGCCAAACTGCGCGCCGAACGGGCGACCTTGCTCGGTTACGCCAACTACGCCGCGTACTCGCTGGAAGACCAGACGGCCAAGACGACGACGGCCGTCAATACCCTGCTGTCGGAACTGGCAAAGCCGGCCGTCGCCAACGCGCGCCGCGAAGCGGCCGACCTGCAGCAAGTGGTCGACGCGGAAAAAGGCGGTTTCCAGGTGGCAGCGGCCGACTGGGCCATCTACACGGACAAGCTGCGCAAGCAACGTTTCAATTTCGATGAAAACGAGCTGAAACCGTACCTGGAATTGAACAGCGTGCTGAACAACGGCGTCTTCTTTGCCGCCAATAAACTGTACGGCATCAGTTTCAAGGAGCGTAAGGACTTGCCGGTGTACAACCCGGACGTGCGCGTCTACGACGTTCTGGATGCCAACGGCAAGCCGCTGGCCTTGTTCATCGCCGATTTCTATGCGCGCGGCAACAAGCATGGCGGCGCGTGGATGAATGAATATGTGTCGCAATCATCGCTGATGGGCACGCATCCCGTGGTCGCCAACCAATTGAACATTCCGAAGCCGCCGGCCGGCCAGCCGACGCTATTGACGTTCGATGAAGTGACGACCATGTTCCACGAATTCGGCCATGCGCTGCACGGCATGTTTTCGAACGTGAAATACCCGCGCTTTGCCGGCACCAGCGTGCCGAGCGACTTCGTCGAGTATCCATCGCAAGTCAATGAAATGTGGGCCGTCTGGCCGGAAGTGCTGCAAAACTACGCCAAGCACTACCAGAGCGGCGCGGCCATGCCGCAGGAATTGCTCGACAAGGTCACGGCGGCGAAGAAATTCAACCAGGGCTTCATGACGACGGAATACCTGTCGGCGGCGCTGCTGGACCAGCGCTGGCACCAGCTGGCGCCAAGCCAGATCCCGACGGACGTGCTGGCCTTTGAAGCGGCATCCCTGAAGGATGCAGGCGTCGACTACGCACCCGTGCCGCCGCGCTACCGCACCACGTATTTCTCGCACAGCTTCTCGGGCGGCTACTCGGCGGCGTATTACGCCTACCTGTGGTCGGAAAAGCTGGACGCGGAATCGGTCAACTGGTTCAAGGAAAACGGCGGCCTGACGCGCAAGAATGGCGACTGGTTCCGCAGCAAATTGCTGTCGCGCGGCGGCAGCGTCGATGCGCTGCAGCTGTTCCGCGACTTCCGCGGCCGCGATGCCACCGTGGAACCGCTGCTGGAACGCCGCGGCTTGAACGCGAAGTAAGACGCCCTCGTCAGAAGCTTGCGTTGCGTTGACCTGGCGCACGCAAGCTTTCCGTGCCGGCGGCGTAGAATTGAGTAAGATGTAAACAAGAAGGCAGTCGAAAGAGTATATGAGTCAGCAAGATTTGAATGGCATTACCCTGGAAGGTATCGTGACGCGCCTGCACGCCCACTACGGTTGGGACGGCCTGGCCAAGCACATCGATATCAATTGCTTCATCAGCGATCCCAGCATCAAGTCGAGCCTGAAGTTTTTGCGCAAGACCCCGTGGGCCAGGAGCAAGGTAGAACAATTGTTCCTGGACACGCAATTTACTGACTGACAGGAAAAAACATGGATAGCAAACTCAAGGAATCGCTGCAACAGCTGCATTCGACACTCGCAACCAGCGGTCCCGTCGATGAAGAACTGCATGGTTTGCTGCAAAAACTCGATGTCGACATCAAGTTGCTGATGGAAAAGCGCGCCGCCGAGGAACAGGAAGAAGAGTCGACCACGTATGGACTGGCCGAGCGCAGCCAGGAATTGTCGGCCAAGTTTGCCGTCAAGCATCCGAAACTGGAGCCGGCGCTGCGGGAATTAGGTGAAATTTTAGCCAACATGGGTATTTAATTTAACCCTAAAGCAGCATCTGGTGTCAGACCCGGCGGGTCTGACCCCAAGGGCCCGTTTCTCCCAAGTAATTGAAAAATAAACGTTTTTTGTACTGAAATCCAACAGTAAAAAGCAGGCCGTCAGGTTGGAAATGGCCAATTCCGGTACAATCCGTACCCTATGAGCTCCCCTACCAATTTATTTGCGACCGTTCCCAAGCGGTCTGCCCGCGCTGCCGTGGCGCCTTTCCTGCCGATGTCGCGTGCCGAGATGGACGCGCTGGGCTGGGACCAGTGCGACGTCATCCTCGTCACGGGCGACGCCTATATCGACCATCCGAGCTTCGGCATGGCCCTCGTCGGCCGCCTGCTCGAAGCGCAGGGTTACCGCGTCGGCATCATCAGCCAGCCCGACTGGCTGTCGGCCGACGCCTTCCGCATCCTCGGCAAGCCGCGCCTGTACTACGGCATTACCGCCGGCAACATGGATTCCATGGTCAACCAGTACACGGCCGACCGCAAGATCCGCTCCGACGACGCCTACACGGCGAATGCCGAACCGAACAAGCGCCCGGACCGCGCCGTCACTGTGTACGCCCAGCGCGCGCGCGAAGCGTATTCCGACGTGCCCATCGTCATCGGCAGCATCGAGGCATCGTTGCGCCGCATTGCCCATTACGATTACTGGTCGGACAAGGTCCGCCGTTCCGTCTTGCCCGATTCCAAGGCCGATTTGTTGATTTTCGGTAATGCCGAGCGGGCGCTGGTCGACCTGACGCACCGCCTGGCCGCCGGCGAACACATCAAGGATATCCGCGACTTGCGCGGCACGGCCTTCATGGTGCCTGCCGGCTGGCTGCCCGGCGACGACTGGGGTGTGCACAATTCCACCCGCGTCGACGTGCCCGGCAAGATCGACCCGCACTACAGCCCGTATGAGATGGTGCAGGAAGACAAGACCGCCTGCGCGACCGAGAATGCGTCGAAATCGGCCGAAGTCATCAAGCCGATCCGCATCATGAGCCGCGAAGAGCGCCTGGCCATGGCCAAGGAAAAGCACGACAAGACCGTCGTGCGCCTGCCCGCCTACGACGTCGTCAAGGATGACCCCGTCATGTATGCGCACGCTTCGCGCGTGTTCCACCTGGAATCGAATCCCGGCAATGCGCGCGCCATGGTGCAGGCGCACGGCGAGCGCGACGTGTGGCTCAACCCGCCGCCGCTGCCGCTGGCCATGGACGAGATGGATGGCGTGTACGACATGAATTACGCGCGCGCGCCGCACCCGAGCTATGGCAAGGCGCATATCCCCGCCTGGGAAATGATCCGCTTTTCCGTCAACATCATGCGCGGCTGCTTCGGCGGCTGCACCTTCTGCTCGATCACGGAACACGAAGGTCGCATCATCCAAAGCCGTTCGGAACCGTCGATCCTGCGCGAAATTGAGCATATCCGCGATAAAACCAAAGGTTTTACGGGCACCATTTCCGATATGGGTGGCCCGACGGCGAATATGTATCGCCTGGCCTGCAAGGAAAAAGAGATCGAAGTGTCGTGCCGCCGCCTGTCGTGCGTGTACCCGTCCATCTGCGTCAACCTGGGCACGGACCACAGCAAGCTCATCTCGCTGTACCGCAAGGCGCGCGCCATTCCCGGCATCAAGAAAGTCTTGATCAGCTCGGGCTTGCGCTACGACCTGGCCGTACGTTCGCCCGAATACGTCAAAGAGCTGGTGACGCACCACGTGGGCGGCCTGTTGAAAATCGCGCCCGAGCACACGGAAGAGGGCACCTTGTCGAAGATGATGAAGCCCGGCATCGGCGCCTACGACGAGTTCAAGGAAATGTTCGACCGTTTCTCGCTGGAAGCAGGCAAGAAGCAATACCTGATCCCGTACTTCATCGCCGCCCATCCGGGCACGACGGACCTGGACATGCTGAACCTGGCCCTGTGGCTGAAGAAAAACAATTTTAAATTGGACCAGGTGCAGACCTTCATGCCCACGCCGATGGCCATGGCCACGACGATGTACCACACACGCAAGAATCCTTTGCGCAAGGTGACAGCCGACTCGGAAGTGGTGGAAACGGCGCGCAGCGGCAAGATCCGTCGCACCCATAAAGCCTTCCTGCGCTACCAGGACCCGGCCAACTGGCCGATCCTGCGCGAAGCGCTGGTCAACATGGGCCGTGGCGACTTGATCGGCAATGGCGACAAGCATTTGATACCGGCCTGGACCTCGTCGGAATCGGGCGGCCTGGCCGCTGGCGAACGCAGCCGTCAGACGCATGGCGCCGGCACGCCGGACAAGTTCAAGGTCACGCCGGGCAAGAACCGCATCGCCCTGGGTGGCACGGCCGCGGCGCCCAAGGCCACGGCCGTCGAGTCGAAAGTGCGTCCGTCGATCTTGTCGACCATCAAGACGAAAGCCAAGCCGGCCGCCGCGCCCGTGGGCCGTGGCAGCAAGCCGCCTGCCAAGGGCGGCCATGCCGCGCCGGCACGGGGCGGACGCAAGTAAACGTTCTTCGGCCCTTGGGCATCCTTTGACAAACCCGGCGACGCGTACTGCGTTGCCGGGTTTTTTGCTATGGGCGCAGCAAGATGGGGCGGCGCCATGGCGTAGCGGCGGGATTTTTACCAATATTTAAAAAATGAATAGAGCAAAAGGCAATTTTCCCTTGTGGCAACTTGGTGTTTGAAAATATACTCGTTGGATATTTAGCCGTACGGCAACAAAGCTGCCTTTCTGGCAAGCGCCAGCGTACGCGACCCCCAGCGTTGATATGAAAAGAGATGCCAATTGAAATGCCTTTCCTGCCAAGCCGAGAATAAGCCGGGCGCCAAATTCTGTTCTTCCTGCGGCACGACGTTTGCCGCCGCCACGACCGCCGCCGCTGCCGTGCCGGGCAAATCCTGTGGCCAGTGCGGCCATGATTGCAAGCCCGACGCCAAGTTCTGCCCCAAATGCGCGTTCAGCTTTGCCGTGGCGCCAGTGCTGCCACCAGAACCTGTTGCGGTACCTGTGTCGGCGCCGATTCCTGAACCAGTCAGTGTGGTCGTTCCTGAGCCCGCTCCAGTGGCAGAAATGGTCGCGCAAGCTGTTCCGGAACCCGTTCCCGTCTTCATCCCGGAGCCGGTCGCGCCACCGCCACCACCGCCCGTGCTGGAAAAGCGCCGTGCCGATCCTGCACCCGCACCCGCACCTGCACCTGCACCAGCTCCCGTCGCCGACACGCCAAGTGACAGCCCAGCGGCGGGCAGCCGCATGAAACTGATTGCTGCAGCCGTCGCCGCAGTAGTACTGCTGGGCGGTGCGGGCGCTTACTATTTTCTCTCAAGCAAGCCGGCAGCGCCGGCGCCGGAACCCGTTGTTCCAGCGCTGGCGGACCCTGCGCCTGCCGCCGAGCAGCCGCTGGCCATCAGCGACCCTGCGCTCGACGGCGCGACGGCGGCCGAGCCTGCCGTTGCGCCTGCTGCGCCCGCCCCGGCATCTGTCGCCGCGCCTGCCCCCGAGCCGGTGCCCGTACCCGCCCCAGCCCCGGCTGTGGAAAAACCGGCTCCCGTCGCGGAAAAACCGGCCAAGCCGGTCAAGGTGATACCGCCAGCGGCGCCTGTCAAACAGACTAGCGGCCTGGAAAGCGTGATCACGGACAGCCTGTCGGAAGCGAGCCACTGCATGAGCCAGCGCAAGTACGACTGCGCCATCGCCAATGCGAATGCCGTGTTGCGCATGGACACTGGCAACCGCCATGCGCTCGACATCAAGCGCAAGGCGAAGGAAGCGCAAGACAAGGCGCTGTCGCAAATCCAGATCGAGTAAGCCGCGCGGCTTGCCTTCCCCCTATTTTTGATCCTTCCGGAGAATAACGTGAAAAACTTGAAACAAATTGCCAAGCCCATGGTAGCGCTGCTGGTCGTGTCTTCGATGCTGGCCGGTTGCGCAGCGCCAGGCGGTCCTGGCGCCACGGGCAATACCACCACCGCCGGCACGGAAGCGGGCAGCGGCGAATGCAATACGGCCATGCTGGCCGGCATCGGCGCCGTCGTGGGCGGCTTGCTGGGCGGCGGCAACAATACCGTGCGCGGCGCGGCACTGGGCGCCAGCCTGGGCGCACTCGCCTGCGTGGCCCTGAATTATCAAAGCCAGCAAGTCAAGACGTCGCAGCAGGTACAGGCCGACTACAAGGTGGCCAACAAGGGCAAGCTGCCCGAGCAGTCGACCCTGGTGAAGTATGAGACGGGCTTTACGCCGTCTTCCGTGCGTCCTGGCCAGAAGGCGCAGACCAATTCGTATATCGAGGTAGCGGCCGGCACGCGCGATCCGAACCCGCTGGTGGAAGAGGAACTGAGCCTGTACAAGCCGAATGGCGAACTGATCAAGACCGTGCGCAAGGTCGTCAGCAGCAACAACGGCAGCGGCGCCTACAAGGGCGGCTTCTCGATTCCCATGCCTGAAGGCGTGCCGCAGGGCATTTATCCGGTGCGCACGGCCCTGTACCTGAATAGCAAGCGCGTCGCTGGCCAGGACGTCAAGCTGCAGATCGTCCAGCGCCAGGCGCCTGCGTCCGACCTGCAACTGGCGCTTGCCTACTGACACAGCATGACCACGGGGCGGCCTGGCAGGCCGTCCCATTCCGATTCCCCCCTTCCAGGCTAGACATGACCATTTCCACAGAAGCACATCAACCTCGTCCCTTTTCCTCCGCCATGGGTTCGCTGATCGAAGCGACCGACGCCATCAAGAATTTCCGCGCGATTGCCCTGCTGGCCCTGACCTTCATCGGCGCCGTGCTCGTCGGTGGCGTGCTGACGATGCTCGCCGGCAGCATGGGCAGTGTCCTGCTGGGCTTCCTGGGCGGCCTGATGGCCTTCCTCGTGATGTTTTACGGCTCCAACGCCGTGGGCATCCTGCTGATGCGCGATGCGCAGAGCCAGCCTGGCTTGAGCCTGGTTGATGCCGTGCTCGTCTCGCTGTACACGAGCCACCGCCTGATCGCGGTCGTCTTCCTGGAATTCTTGATCGTGCTGGCGGCCATGATCGCCATCGCCATCATCTTGTTCGTCTGCAAGATTCCTGTGCTCGGTCCCGTGCTGTACACGGTGGTCTTCCCGCTGTCGGCCATCGTGCTGGGCGTGCTGGTGTTTGCGCTGTTCTACGTGATGCTGCCGCTGGCCGGCCCTGCCGCCTGGTCGGGCGCCACCGTGTTCCAGATCATTGCCCGCCTGAACCTGATCGTGCGCACCAAGCTGGTGTCGGTGATCCTGCTGGAAGTGCTGCTGTTCCTGATTACCTCGTTTGTGGCGCTGCTGATCTTTGGCGTAGTGGGCACGGGCGTGTCGCTGACCAGCGGCATGTCCGCCGGCATCCTGGGCCTGGGCGGCCAGATGAACATGTATTCCCTTGCTTCGGGACTGAGCGGCGGCTCCGGCTACATCGTCGCAGCCGGCCTCGGCGGCGGCTTGCTGATGGCGGCCGCGGCCGTGGTGCCCGGTTTGATCTTCACCAAGGGCGTGTGCATCATTTACCTGAACGCCACGCGCAATGTCGATTTCAGCGCCTCGGAAGCGAGCCTGAACGATGGCCTGGCCACGGTCAAGAAAAAAGCCGAGGAAGCGCGTGAACGCGCGCGCGCCCTGGCCGAACAGGCGACGGCTCCAGCCGCTCCAGCCGCCCCGGCAGCGCCAACTGACAGCCTGCAATGCCCGAGCTGCAAGGCGCCGGTCGCGTCCGACGACGTGTTCTGCGGCGAATGCGCGCATAAACTCAAGTAAGGCAGACCATGGCGCAATTCTGTAAACAGTGCGGCACCGCCCACGCGCCCGACGCGCGCTTTTGCGATGCATGCGGCAAGGCCGTCAACGTCGCGCCGTCGTCCGCGCCTGCGCCCGCACCGGCTGCGGTGCCGGTGCGGGCTGGCGTGCAGCGGCGCCACGTCATCATCGCCGGCGGCGTGCTGGCGGTGGTCGTCGTGGCCGGCGGCGCCCTGGCGTGGCTGCTGGCGCCCGAGGCGGCCTCGGCCAGCAGTTTCAGCCGCGCCATCGATGCCCACCTGGCGGGGGACGAGGCGGCGCGCGACAAGTTGCTGTGCCTCACCAACTTGCCGTACCAGAAGGAAGAAATCCGCGTGGCCTCGTACGACAGTTCCACCCGGCAATGGCTCGACATCCTCGTGCGTAACGGGCTGTACACGGCTCCCGTCGAACAAGGCAGCGGCGGCTGGCTTGCGCAATCGCAATTTGTCTACGCGCTGGCCGCGCCGGGCAAGGCGGCTTTGCGCGGCGACAAGCTGTGCGTGGCCAAGGGCGCGAAAGTGGCTACGGTCAGCGGCTACGAGCAGGTGCGCGACCTGGGCGAACAGCAAGTGGCGATGGTCAAGGCCAAGCTGGCATTGACCGATGAGGCGGCCTGGTTCAGCGCCTCGCCGGACCGCGCGCTGATCCTGCAACGCTTGCCGGACGGCGACCTGGAAGTGCGGTTGCCGCTGGCGCTGGTCGACAGGCAATGGCAAGTCATCGACCAAGCGCAGATGGGCCAGGCGGCCATGACCGGTGCGATAGGCAAGTCGCCGGCCGTGCTGGGCGCGGGCATGCTGGACAAGCTGAAAAGCGTGTTCAGCTTTGGCGGCCACCCGGCGGTGGGGAAATGGCAGGCGTCGATGGGCAATGTCCTGGAATTTACACGCGACAGTGTGATCAATAACGGGACGTCGACCAAGGCCACCTTCACCACCAAGGGCAATACCGTGACGATCGCGCCGGAAGGCGCGGGCGAAGCGGCCATGGACATTGCCGTCAGCGACGATGGCAGCACGGCGCAGATCAGCATGGGCGGCATGCGGGTGGCGACCCTGCGGCGCATGCGCGATTAAGCGGCTATCCAGGCGGCGCAGCTTGCCGCCTTGCATCATTTCCACGGCCCGGCCAAGCCGGGCTTTTTTACGCCCGTCAGCCAGCGCCGCAGCGGCTAATTTATCTTGACATCAAGATAGTTCGCGTCCACACTCGGTTTTTATCTTAATGTCGAGATAGTCATGCCTGCCTCTCCTGTCCGCCCCGCCTGGGGCGATATCGTGCTCACGGCGCTGGCGCCCCTGATCTGGGGTTCCACGTATATTGTCACGTCCGAACTGTTGCCGCCCGGCCGACCCTTCACGGCAGCCCTGATCCGCGTGCTGCCGGCCGGCCTGCTGTTGCTGCTGATCATGCGGCGCCTGCCCGCGCGGCGCGACTGGGGCCGCGTGCTGATCCTCTCCGCGCTCAATATAGGCGTGTTCCAGGCGCTGCTGTTCGTGGCCGCCTACCGCTTGCCGGGCGGGCTGGCGGCCGTGGTGGGCGCCATCCAGCCGCTGCTGGTGATGGGCCTGGCCTGGGGCGTGGAAGGGCGCCGTCCGGCCCGCCTGGCCTTGGGGGCCAGCGTGCTGGGCGTGGCCGGCATGGGCGTTCTGTTATTGTCGCCGCGCACCGTGTGGGAACCCGTCGGCATCGCCGCCGCGCTGGGCGGCACGGCCTGCATGGCGGCCGGCACCTACTTGACACGACGCTGGAAGCCGGACTTGCCCGTGCTGGCGCTGACGGGCTGGCAATTGCTGCTCGGCGGCCTGATGCTGGCGCCCGTCGCCTGGCTGGCCGACGCCCCGTTGCCAGCGCTGTCCTTGCAGCAAGTGCTGGCCTACGCCTACCTGTGCCTGGCCGGCGCGCTGCTGGCGTATGCCTTGTGGTTTCGCGGCATCGCCAGACTGTCGCCCGTGGCCGTCTCCTCGCTGGGACTGCTCAGTCCCCTGATGGCCGTCGTGCTGGGCTGGGCCTTGCTGGGCCAGGCCATGACGGGCTGGTCGATGCTGGGCTTGCTGCTGGTACTGGCCAGCGTGCTGGCCGTGCAGTGGGCCAGCGCCCGTCCCGCAACAAACGCCTGACTTCCGCGCATTTCCCCTCGGCAGGCTGATCATATCGGCCTGCCTGCCTCCCTCTGTACGTATCCCTTTTGCTGCACCGCACATACAGTTTTGCTTGCACTGATATGGGGCATTGAGGCACTATTCGCTTCGCGCAAACGTTTGCGCGCAACGAATTTCCTTAAAAGCATGCAGTACACGTGCTTGACCAACAACTCTGGAGACGCTCATGACATCCCGTATTCGCCTGAAAATGATTGCCGCCGCTGTCCTGGTATGTGCCTTGCCCGCCGTGCCGGCGATGGCGCAGACGCCAGCCAAGCCAAAGGTGGCGCTGGTGATGAAGTCGCTCGCCAATGAATTTTTCCTGACCATGGAAAATGGCGCCAAGGCGCATCAGAAGGCCAATGCCGCCAAGTACGACCTGCTGTCGAACGGCATCAAGGATGAAACGGATACGTCGAGCCAGATCAAGCTGGTCGAGCAAATGATCGTCTCGCGCGTCAACGCGCTGGTGATCGCCCCGGCCGACTCGAAGGCACTGGTGCCGGTGCTGAAAAAAGCCATCGACGCGGGCATCATCGTCGTCAATATCGACAACAAGCTCGACGAGGGCGCGCTGAAAGAGAAGGGTATCACCGTGCCGTTCGTCGGCCCGGACAACCGCAAGGGCGCCAAGGTCGTCGGCGACTTCCTGGCCAAGCAGATCAAGAAGGGCGACCCCGTCGGCATCATCGAAGGCGTGTCGACCACCTACAATGCGCAGCAGCGCACCCTGGGCTTCCAGGACGCGATGAACGCGGCCGGTGCGAAAGTGGTCAGCGTACAGTCGGGCCAGTGGGAAATCGCCCCTGCCAACACGGTGGCGGCCGCCATGCTGAACGCCAACCCGAATATCAAGGCTTTGCTGTGCGGTAACGACAACATGGCCATCGGCGCCGTGTCCGCCATCAAGGCGGCCGGCAAGACGGGCAAAGTGCTCGTTGTCGGCTACGACAACATCAACGCCATCAAGCCGATGCTGGCCGATGGCCGCGTGCTGGCTACGGCCGACCAGTTCGGTTCGCAGCAAGCCGTGTTCGGCATCGACACCGTGCTCAAAGCGCTGGCACAGAAGAAGAAACAGGCCGATCTCGGTGGCGTCATCGAAACCAAGGTCGAACTGGTCGCCAAGGGCGCCAAGTCCTGATCGTCTGATCCCGCCGGGGCCAGCGTCCGCGTCTCTGCCTGAGGCTGCGGCGCCGGCCCCGCCGCCTTTTTCCGCGGAGTTTTATCATGCCTACCGACATCCCTCCGGCGCCCTCAGCCGCCACCCCTCTATTGACCCTGGACAACATCGGCAAGTCCTATGTCGGCCCCGTGCTGGGCGGCGTGGGCCTGCGTTTCGCCCCCGGCCAGGTGCTGGCGCTGACGGGAGAGAACGGCGCGGGCAAGAGCACCCTGTCGAAGATCATCTGCGGTCTGGAGCAAGCCACCACGGGCACGATGCTGCTCGACGGCAAACCCTACCAGCCCGCTTCGCGCGGCGCTGCCGAGGCGCTGGGCATCCGCATGGTGATGCAGGAATTGAATTTGATTCCCACCCTGTCGATCGCGGAAAACCTGTACCTGAAAAATTTGCCGCAGCGCTTCGGCTTCATCGACCGCACCCGCCTCGAACGCGACGCGCGCGAACAGATGGAGAAAGTGGGCCTGGGCGCCCTCGACCCGTGGACCCTCGTGGGCGAACTGGGCATCGGCCACCAGCAAATGATCGAAATCGCGCGCAACCTGATCGGCGCCTGCCGCCTGCTGGTGCTCGACGAGCCGACGGCCATGCTGACGCACCGCGAAGTGGAATTGCTGTTCCTGCAAATCGAACGCCTGAAGGCCGATGGCGTGTGCATCATCTATATTTCCCACCGCCTGGAGGAACTCAAGCGCGTGGCCGACCGCATCGCCGTGCTGCGCGATGGCCAGCTCGTGTGCGATGACGATATCGCGGGCCACTCCGCCGCCGACCTGGTCAGCCTGATGGTGGGCCGCTCGGCCGACGATGCCGTCGACCTGAGCGGCCGCACGATAGGCGCGCCGCTGCTGCGCGTGCGGGGCCTGGCGCGCGGCAAGGTGGTCAACCCGACCTCGTTCGACTTGCGCGCGGGCGAAATCCTCGGCATCGCCGGCCTCATCGGCTCGGGCCGCACGGAATTGCTGCGTTTGATCTTCGGCGCCGACCGCGCCGACGCCGGTGACGTGTTCCTCGGCGACAGCGAAGTCCCTGCCGCCTTGCACTCGCCGCAGGCGGCCGTGCAAGCCGGCATCGCCATGATCACGGAAGACCGCAAGGGCCAAGGTTTATTATTGCGCCAGTCCATCGCCGTCAACACCACCCTGGCCTCGCTCGATACCGTCAGCGGCGCCGGCTGGCTCAACGACGCGGCCGAAGCGACGGTGGCCGACGACTATATTCAGCGCCTGGGCATCCGCTCGCGCAACAGCGCGCAAACGGTGGCGGAGTTGTCCGGCGGCAACCAGCAAAAGGTGGTGATCGCCCGCTGGCTGTACCGCGACTGCCCCGTGATGCTGTTCGACGAGCCCACGCGCGGCATCGATATCGGCGCCAAGTTTGATATCTATCAGGTGCTGGCCGAGCAGGCGCGCCAGGGCAAGGGCCTCGTCATCGTCTCGAGCGACTTGCGCGAACTGATGCTGATCTGCGACCGCATCGCCGTCATGAGCGCGGGCAGCATCGTCGACACCTTCGAACGCGGCGCCTGGAGCCAGGACGCGCTGCTGTCGGCCGCCTTCTCCGGCTATTTGACCCCTACTTCCACTCCAGCTGCGGCCTGATCCGCCGGAAAGATTCCCATGACCACCCATTCCTCTCCTTCGTATCTGCAGCGCAGCCTGGCCGACCTGAAAAACTATGCGGGCCTGATCGGCGCTTTGCTCGCCATGTGCGTGCTGTTCTCGTTTGCCAGCGAAAACTTCTTTACCCTGGCGACCTTGAGTACCCTGTCGAACAACATCCCGACCCTGGTCGTGATGGCTGTCGGCATGACGTTTGTGCTGATCATCGGCGGCATCGATTTGTCCGTCGGCTCCGTGATGGCGCTGGCCGCTTCCGTGCTGTCGCTGGCCGTCGTGCACTGGGGCTGGCCCGTGTGGAGCGCGGCTTTGCTGGGCATGTTCGTCGCCGCCCTGTGCGGCGCGACGACGGGCCTCATTTCCGTCGGCTGGCGCATCCCCTCGTTCATTGTGTCCCTGGGCGTGCTGGAAATGGCGCGGGGATTGGCTTACCAGGTGACCAATTCGCGCACGGAATACATCGGCAGCGCCGTTGACGGCATCAGCTCGCCCATCGCGTTTGGCCTGTCGCCCGCCTTCATCGCCTCGATCGCCATCGTCGTCATCGGCCACCTGGTGCTCACGCGCACGGTGCTGGGACGCCACTGGATCGGCATCGGCACCAATGAAGAAGCCGTGCGTTTGTCCGGCATCAACACAAAACCGTCGAAAGTGCTGGTGTTTGCCTTGATGGGCTTTCTCGCCGGCGTGGGCGCGCTGTTCCAGGTGTCGCGTCTGGAAGCGGCCGACCCGAACGGCGGCGTGGGCATGGAATTGCAGGTGATCGCCGCCGTCGTGATCGGCGGCACCAGCCTGATGGGCGGGCGCGGTTCCGTCATCAGCACCTTTATCGGCGTATTGATCATTTCCGTGCTGGAAGCGGGCCTGGCGCAGGTGGGCGTGTCGGAACCCGTGAAGCGCATCGTCACGGGCCTGGTGATCGTTGCCGCCGTCGTGCTCGACACCTACCGCCGCCGCGGCGAGCGTTCATAATACTGGCCCATGGCAACCATCAAGCAAGTGGCGCAGGCGGCGGGGGTATCGTTTACCACCGTCTCGCACGTCCTCAACAATACCCGTCCCGTCAGCGACGAGGCGCGCCGCGCCGTGCTGGCGGCGGCGGAGGCACTGCATTACGTGCCCAGCGCGCTGGCGCGTTCCTTGCGCAGCCGCAGCACGGGCACCATCGGCCTGATCATTCCGAACAATACGAATCCGTATTTTTCGGAAGTGGCGCGCGGCATCGAGGACAGCTGCTACGCGGCCGGCTACAGCGTGATTTTGTGCAATTCCGATGACGACCCCGTCAAGCAGCGCGATTACCTGAACGTGCTGCTGACCAAGCGCTGCGACGGCCTGATTCTGTCCGCGCTGGCCGATAGCGATGGCGAATTGCTGCGCAAGATGAAGGTGCCGGCCGTGCTGCTCGACCGCGCGCCCAGCGACCTGGCCATCGATGCGGTGGCCGTCGACAACCGCGCCGGCGGTGCCTTGGCCGCGCGCCATCTGCTGGGGCTGGGACGCCGGCGCCTCGCCTGCATCGCAGGTCCCCGCGAAGTGAGCATTTCCAACGAGCGCATCGCCGGCGCGCGCGGCGCCATGGCGGACGCGGGCGTGGCCCTGGCCGACGCCCTGTGCCGCCACAGCGATTTCACGAGCGCGGGCGGCTATGCGGCCGCGCTGGACTTGCTGGCGCTGCCCCAGGGCGAGCGTCCCGACGCCTTATTCTGCTGCAATGACTTGATGGCCTTTGGCGCCCTGCGCGCCGCCGCCGAGCGGGGCATTGCCGTGCCGGCGGAACTGGCCGTCGTCGGCTTCGACGATATCGACCTGGCCAGCTTCGTGCATCCGGCCTTGAGCAGCGTGGCGCAAAATACGCGCGAGCTGGGCCACATCACGGCGGCCTGTCTGCTGGCGCGTATCGCCGACCCCGCCTTGCCGCGCCAGCAGCGCAGCATCGCGCCCGCACTGCACGTACGCGGCTCCAGCGTGGCCGCCACCGTACCTTCTGCTGTACCTACTTCTTCTCCTGCAACTGAACTGATGGGAATGACATCATGATCGTGGTTATCGGCAGCATCAATATGGACCTGGTCTTGCGCGTGCCGCGCATGCCCCTCCCCGGCGAAACCCTGACGGGCGGCGCTTTTCGCACCATCCCTGGCGGCAAGGGCGCCAACCAGGCCGTGGCCTGCGCGCGCCTGAGCGGCAAGGTGGCGGGCGCCCAGCAAGTGGCCATGGTCGGCTGCGTGGGCGACGACGCCTTCGGCGCCACCCTGCGCGCGGCCCTCGTGGGCGACGGCATCATCGACAGCCATATCAGCACCTTGCCGGGCGTGGCGTCCGGCATCGCTTCCATCCTCGTCGACGACAACGGCCAGAACAGCATCGTGATCGCAGGCGGCGCCAACGATCTGCTCAGCCCCGCGCATATCGATGCGGCCAAAGAGCTGATCGAGCAGGCGGACATCGTCGTGCTGCAGCTGGAAACGCCGATGGCCACCGTCGTGCACGCGATCAAACTGGCCCGCTCGCTGGGCAAGACCGTGGTGCTGAACCCGGCCCCGGCGGCCAGCCTGCCGGAAGGCGTGCTGGAACTGGTCGATTACCTGATTCCGAATGAAATCGAAGCGGCCATGCTGGCCGGCGTCAGCCCGGAAGGCGCGGATGCCCAGGCGCTGGCCGCCGCGCTGCAAAAGTTGGGCAGCGACAATGTCATCATCACCTTGGGTTCCAAGGGCGTGCATGCGGCCCTGTATGGCGGCGATTACACCTTCCCGGCCGAAGTGGTGCAAGCGGTCGACACGACGGCTGCCGGCGACACGTTTATCGGCGGTTTTGTGGCGGGCCTGGCGTCCGGCATGGACGAGGCGGAATCCATCCAGCAAGGCCAGCGCGCGGCTGCCTGGAGCGTCACCAAGCCCGGGGCGCAAACCTCGATTCCCCACTTGCACGAGCTGTTCTGAGACCATGAAAAAATCACCGCTGCTTAATATTGCGCTGTCGCAACTGATCGCGTCGCTCGGTCATGGCGACATGCTCGTCATCGGCGACGCGGGCTTGCCGTCGCAGCCGGGCGTGCCCCTGATCGACCTGGCCCTGACGCGCGGCATTCCCGGCTTCATCGATACCGTGAATACCGTGCTCAGCGAAATGCAGGTGGAATACCATTTGCTCGCCAGCGAACTGCCGCAGCATAATCCGGCCATGGCGGCGCAGGTGGCGGCCCTGGCCTTGCCCGATGCGCGCCAGGTGACGCACGAGGAGTTCAAGCAATTGAGCAAGGGCGCGCGTGCCATCGTGCGCACGGGCGAGTGCAGTCCGTATGCCAACATCATTTTGGTGGCTGGCGTCGTGTTCTAGCGCAAACAAACGCGCAATTGTTTGCCAAAAACATCAACGCTATTGTCCGCACTGAAATAGTTATCCTTCGGCAAAAGGGGCGGCTACAATAGCCTTACCCCTGCCAACTCGGCAGCTTCCTGTGGTGTTCCGCCATGCCGATGAAAGCCCCCGATGCTTTCCGCTTTGTCTTGCCGCTCACCGGCAGGCTGGCGCGCGGCTGGCGCGGCCTTTTCTTCCTGCTGCTGTGCCTGGCCACACAAGCCCGGGCGCTGGAACCCGTCTCCCTGCAGCTCAATTTCACGCACCAGTTCCAGTTCGCCGGCTATTACGCAGCCATCGAGCAAGGCTATTACCGCGAGGCGGGCCTCGACGTGACGCTGCTCGAAGGCAGCGGCGCGCCGCGCGCCGAGGCGGCCGTGCTGGCGGGGCAGGCCGAGTATGGCGTGGGCAACAGCACCTTGCTGCTCAGCCGCCTGGCCGGCAAGCCCGTGGTGGTGCTGGCCGTGGTGTTCCAGCATTCGCCCGGCGTGCTGCTGATGCGCCAGCATGGCGGCGCGCCCGATGTGCGCCGGTTGGCGGGCGCCGCCGTGATGATAGGCGCGCCCGCCGACGTGGCATCCGCATCCGATGAAGTGTCGCTCTTCCTGAAGAAAATGGGCGTCGCACCGCAGCAGATGCGCCACTTGCCGCCCAGCTACCGGGTCGAGGATTTGATCGAGGGCAAGGTCGATGCCATCGCCGCGTATTCCACCAACGAGCCGGACTACCTGGACCGGGCGGGCTTTCCCTATTACCAGTTTACGCCGCGCACGGCCGGCATCGATTTCTACGGTGACAACCTGTTTACCAGCGAGCAGGAACTGCGCCGCCATCCCGAGCGCGTGCAAGCGTTCCGCGCGGCCAGCCTGCGCGGCTGGCAATATGCGATGGCGCACCGCGAGGAAATGGCGCAACTGATCCATGTCAAATACAGCCAGCGCCACGACCGCGCACACCTGCTGTACGAGGCGCAGCAGATGGAACTGCTGCTGCAGCCCACGCTGGTGGAGCCGGGCTACATGAATCCCCAGCGCTGGCAGCATATCGCCGACACGTATGCCGCCATGGGCGTGCTGCCGCGCAATGCCACGGACAGCCGCGCCTACCAGGGTTTTTTGTATCGCCCCGTGCCAGGCGCGGACCTGGGCTGGCTGTACCTGTCGCTGGGCGTGGCGGGCAGCCTGCTGGCCGTGTCGGCCGCCTTTCACTTCAGCAATCTTGCGCGCGAGCGCCGCCGCACGGAAGAAACCATCCGCCAGGGCGAGTTGCGCTTTCGCACCATGTTCGAGCAGGCGCCCATGGGCATCGCCCTGATCGATACCGTGAGCGGACAGTTCCTGGATATCAATCCGCGCTATCTGGCCATCGCCGGGCGCACGCTGGAGAACATGAAGCAGACGAGCTGGATGGAGATCAGCCATCCCGACGACGTGGCGGGCGAGCAAGCCCACGTGGCGCAGCTGCTGGCGCGGCGCATGCAGGGCTTTCGCCACGCCAAGCGCATCGTGCGTCCCGATGGCGGCGTGGTGTGGGTCGACGCCTCGGTGACGGCCATCGCCACGGCGCGCCATGGCGGCCCGCACCACCTGTGCATGCTGGAAGACGTGACGGACAAGCGGCAAACGGAAGCGCTGATCTGGCAGCAAGCCAATTTCGATACCTTGACGCAATTGCCGAACCGCCGCATGTTCCACGAGCGCCTGCGACTGGCGCTGGCCCAGGCCCGGCGCGACGCGAGCCGCGTGGCCATCCTGTTCATCGACCTCGACCACTTCAAGGAAGTCAACGATACCCTCGGCCACCACCAGGGCGATATCTTGCTGATCGAGGCGGCGCGGCGTATCCGCGTGGGCGTGCGCGAGACGGATACGGTGGCGCGCCTGGGCGGCGATGAATTCACGGTGATCCTGTCGGACCTCGATGATTTGCAGCAAGTCGACCGCATCGCGCGGCAAATCCTCGACGGCTTGCTGGCGCCGTTCCTGCTGGGGCAAGAGCAGGCCTTCGTGTCGGCCTCGATCGGCATCACCCTGTATCCCGATGACGCGGGCAACATCGAGGACTTGCTCAAGCATGCGGACCAGGCCATGTATGTCTCGAAAGGCGCGGGGCGCAACCGCTACAGTTATTTCACGGCCGCCATGCAGGTGGCGGCCGTCAACCGCATGCGCATGGGGGCGGACTTGCGCACGGCCCTGCGCGAACAGCAGATGCAGCTGCATTACCAGCCCATCGTCGAGCTGCATAGCGGCAAACTTGTCAAAGCGGAAGCCTTGCTGCGCTGGCACCATCCGCAGCGGGGCATCGTGTGCCCGCCCGATTTCCTGGCGCTGGCCGAGAGCAGCGGCTTGATCGTGGAGATCGGCGACTGGGTGCTGCGCACGGCGGCCGCGCAGCTGCTGCACTGGCGCGCGCAGGGCCAGGCCATCGGCTTGCCGGGGCTGCAGCTGTGCCTGAACCAGTCGTCGCTGGAATTGCAGCGCGAAGTCGAGGCGCCCGGCACCTGGCTGCGCCAGCTGCTGGCGCTCGAGGTGCCGCCTTCGGCCATCGTGCTCGACATGCGCGAAGATGTACTTTTACCTAGCGGCAATAGCATGGCGCCACGCCTGCAGCACTTGCGCGAGGCGGGCTTGCAGATCGCCCTCGACGACTTCGGTAGCGGCCATGCCTCGCTGACGCAATTGCAGCAGTGCGGCATCGATTATCTGAAGCTCGACGGCGTGCTGGTGCGCAAGCTGGCGCCCGGGGCCAGCGAACTGGCGCTGTGCGAAGCCATCGTCACCATGGCCCACAAGCTGGGTTTGCAAGTCATCGCCGAAGGGGTGGAGACGCCGGAGCAGCGCGCGCGGCTGCTGGAGATCGGCTGCGATTTTGCGCAAGGCGAGCTGTTTGCGCCGCCGCTGGCCATCGCAGCGTTCGATGCGCTGCTGCACGCCCAGCGGCCTTTGCACCCTTGAAACAGGCACGCCGCGCTACCAGATGTTACGCGAGCCTGCGGGACAGGGCTCCCGGCCTGAACGGGCTTATACTCGACGGGCTGGCGCCTGCGTCCGGCTTTGCTGTCATGGGTCCCGGACCCTACGCAGGCAAACCTTCTTCCATTCACTCAACTCGAGGTGACCTCATGGGCATTTTCAGCAATATCTACAACAAAATCTTCCACCATTCGTCCGACGCTGTACCGGCAGCCACGCCAGCCGCCGCTACCGACGCGCCAGCGGCCGCCGCACCGGCAGCCCCTGCCGCTGCCGCGCCGGCAGCCCCTGCCGCTGCCGCGCCGGTGGTGGACGTGGAAGTGGTGCTGGTCGACCTGGCCAGCAAGAACGCGGAAAAACTCAATTGGCGCACGTCCATCGTCGACCTGATGAAACTGCTTCAACTCGACAGCAGCCTGGCCGCGCGCAAGGAACTGGCGCAAGAGCTGCACTTCACGGGCGATACCAACGATTCGGCCAGCATGAATATCTGGCTGCACCGCCAGGTGATGATCAAGCTGGCGGAAAACGGCGGCAAGGTACCGGAAGAGTTAAAGAACTAAGAAGGAAACACCTGGCGGCGGCAGGGGTATCCACTGTCACCGCTATCCAATCCTGTGGGAACTGCCTATCATGGAGTTCCCATAGCGTCATGATAGCTAAAACCAATTGAAACTATTGTGACAATCAATTTTGCATATGGGTTAAAACCCCTTACACTAGAGTCTTACTGATTCACCACACGAGAGGAAATGACATGTCGCTGATCAATACCCAAGTTAAACCATTCAAGGCAACCGCATACCACAATGGCAAATTCGTCGACCTGACGGAAGCGTCGCTGAAAGGCAAGTGGTCGGTATTCGTCTTCTACCCAGCCGACTTCACCTTCGTTTGCCCAACCGAACTGGAAGATCTGGCCGATCACCACGCTGAATTCCAGAAGCTGGGCGTCGATGTCTACGGCATCTCGACCGATTCGCACTTCGCGCACAAAGCCTGGCACGACACTTCGGACGCGATCAAGAAAGTGCAATACGCACTGATCGGCGACCCAACCGGCGCCCTGTCGCGCAATTTCGAAGTCATGATCGAAGAAGAAGGCATGGCACTGCGCGGTACCTTCGTCATCAATCCGGACGGCTTCATCAAAGTGCTGGAAGTGCATGACAACGGCATCGGCCGTGACGCATCGGAACTGTTGCGCAAAGTTAAGGCAGCTCAATACGTTGCCGCTCACCCAGGCGAAGTGTGCCCAGCCAAATGGACGGAAGGCGCAGCAACCCTGACCCCATCGCTGGACCTGGTTGGCAAGATCTAAGTCTCGATGCACGACGCAGCAAACAAGTAGTTACCGCGATGCCGGACCGGGCGTCCGGCCCGGCATTCGCCTAAATATTTGTAAAGGAAGAAAAAATCATGTTAGATGCAACCCTCAAAACCCAACTGAAATCCTACCTGGAAAAAGTGGTGTATCCGCTTGAGCTGGTCGCTTCTCTCGATGACAGCGCAAAAGCCCGCGAGATGAAGGAATTGCTCCAGGAGATAGTCCTGTTGAGCGACAAGATCACGCTGGTCGAGCGCCTTGACGCTGGCGTACGGGTTCCGTCGTTCAGCATCAACCGTACCGGCTCCGACATCGGCGTGCGTTTCGCCGGTGTGCCGCTGGGCCACGAATTTACCTCGCTGGTGCTGGCGCTGCTGCAAGTAGGCGGCCACACCATCAAGTTCGACGATGCCGTGATCGAGCAGATCCGCAACCTGGACGGCGATTACGAGTTTGAAACGTTTATTTCACTCTCCTGCCATAACTGCCCCGAAGTGGTGCAGGCCTTGAATGCCATGGCCGTGATCAATCCGCGCATCAAGGTCACCACCATCGATGGCGGCGTGTTCCCGCAAGAAGTGGAAGCGCGCCAGATCATGGCCGTGCCGATGATGTTCCTCAACGGCCAGCACTTCGGCCAGGGACGCACGAATGTCGAGGAAATCCTTGCCAAGCTCGACACCAATGCCGGCGCCCGCCAGGCGGAAGCGTTGAGCAAGAAAGACGTGTTTGACGTGCTGATCGTCGGCGGCGGCCCAGCCGGCGCGGCAGCGGCCATCTACGCGGCCCGCAAGGGCATCAACACGGGCGTGCTGGCCGAGCGTTTCGGCGGCCAGGTGCTCGATACCCTGGCGATCGAAAACTTTATTTCCGTCAAGGAAACCGATGGTCCGAAGTTCGCCGTGGCGCTGGAACAGCACGTCAAGGAATACGACGTCGACATCATGAACACGCAGCGCGCCGCGAAATTAACGCCAGGCAAGCTGATCGAGATTGAAACGGCGAATGGCGCCGTGCTGAAAGCCAAGACCGTCATCCTGGCCACCGGTGCCCGCTGGCGCGAAATCAACGTGCCGGGCGAGAAGGAATACCGCAACCACGGTGTCGCCTACTGCCCGCACTGCGATGGTCCCTTGTTCAAGGGCAAGCGCGTGGCCGTGATCGGCGGCGGCAACTCGGGCGTGGAAGCGGCGATCGACCTGGCCGGCCTCGTGAAACACGTGACCCTGATCGAGTTCGGCGCGGAACTGCGCGCCGATGCGGTGCTGCAGCGCAAGCTGCACAGCCTGCCTAACGTGACCGTGATTACGTCGGCGCAAACCACCGAAATCCATGGCGATGGCAAGATCGTCAATGGCCTCAGCTACACGGACCGCATCAGCGGCGCGTCGAACAAGGTCGAGCTGGAAGGCGTCTTCGTGCAAATCGGCCTGGTGCCGAACACGGAGTGGCTCAAGGGCACGGTCGCCTTGTCGCGCCACGGCGAAATCGAAGTCGATGCCCGCGGCCAGACCTCGATCCCCGGCGTGTTTGCGGCCGGCGACGTCACCACGGTGCCGTACAAGCAGATCATCATCGCCACCGGCGAAGGCGCCAAGGCAGCTTTGTCCGCCTTTGACCACCTGATCCGCTCGGACGACGAGGAAGTGGTCGAAGAGTCCGCAGCGAAAGAAGCATTGACGGCGTAACTCTTCACGCTGAAAAAAACCGGAACGGCCGCAAGGTGGTTCCGGTTTTTTTATGTGTCGAAGAAACTTAACTGCCCGCGTACAGCGGGTTGGCGGCCACGTACACTTGAATGCCGTCGACGGCCATGTCCTTCGGCGCGATGTCGCTCAGGGCGAATGTCGTTTGATGGTTAAAAGTTTGCACGTGCCACGTAAAACGCTGGCCGGCGCGCGCGATGGTGACGGTTTCGCCGCGCGTGACGTTGATGTGGCGGGTATCGGCCTGCAGCTCGATGCTGCGCTGGGCGGCGCCGTGGTGCGCGGGCGTGCCATAGTCGGCGGCCGTGCCCGTGGGGCCGGCGGCGAGGGCCGAGGTGGCACAGGTGGTGATAGCGGCGCACAGGATCGCCAGGGCGCTGCGGTGGGTGTTCAACATGATTTCTCCAAGAATAAGCCTGGCGCGCCGTGTCAGCGCGCCGTTGTTTTGTCGTCGTGGCTGCACCGGGATCGCCGGTTTTTGCAACACGGCATCCTAAGCGGTTCTTGCTGATCTGCAAAGCTGTATTTCCTGTCTATATTTCCACCGTGGCCGCCAGCGGCACGTCCGGCGCCAGATGGCTGGTCAGCACGATGCACTGGCGCGCCAGGCGCGATGGCTCGGCCAGGCGCGCGCGCAAGTAAGTCATGGCGGCCGCATCGAGGCCATTGAACGGCTCATCGATCAGCAGCAGGCGCACGGGCAAGGCCAGGGCCAAGGCCAGCTGCAGTTTTTTATGCTGGCCCAGGGACAGGGCGGTGATGCTTTGCTGCAAGGTCTGCAGCAGGGAAAACGCGCTCAGCTCGTCGTTCAGCAGGGCCTGGTCGCTGCCCGGGTACAGGGCCAGGTGCAGGTCGAGAAACTCGTGCACCTGCAGCCAGGGCAGGGCGGGTGCATCGCCGCCGCAATAGAAGGCCTGGGCGCGGTAGGCCAGCGGCATGAAGCCGCTGTCGATATCGTTCAGGCGGATGGCGCCGCGCGCGGGCAGCAGGGCGCCGCCCGCCAGTTTCAGCAAGGTCGTCTTGCCGGCCCCGTTCGCGCCGCGCAGCCAGGTGACGCCGGGGCCGAATTGCCGGTTGAAGCCCTGGAACACGCTGTGCGTGGGGAAGTGAAAATCGAGGTGCTCGATGTGCAGGGTGGGAGGACAGGCATTCAATTCCATAATTCGCTTCCGATGGCGCTCAAGGCAAGGATGGACAGGACGACAAGGGCGACCCGGCCCCGTGCCGTGAGGCGGGGCAGGCCGACGATGGCCAGCAGGGCGACGCTGGCGGTGAGGGCGTACACCCTGGTCACGCGCTGCTGCAAGGCGGCGGGATCGGTGGCGTACAGCAAGACGCCGGCGGCCAGCAGCACGGTGAAGGCGGGCAGCAGGCTGGCCGCGCAAGCCAGGCGCGTCAGGGCCGTGCTGGCCAGGGGCCAGGCGTTCAGCACGGGGCGCAGCACGGCGATCTGCTCGCGCACGGCCTTGTCGCCGCGGTCCGTCACGATGACCAGGCTGGCGCTGGCCAGCAAACCGAGCAGCGGCGCGGGCAGCAGGGGCGCGCGCAGCAGCCACGCCAGCATGCTGGCGCCCGCCGTGGCCAGCAGCACGCTTTGCTGCAGGCCGATCACATTCTCGTTGCGCCAGAACGGCAGCCAGAACAGCTGGCGCCACAGGAACAGGGTAGACCAGCGTGGCCGTTGCGGCACGTATGCCGTCATCGTGGGCGGGCGCGCCTTTTGTGCGGGCCGCGGCGCGCGCAGGCGCTGTGCCACGATGAGCGTCGTCAGCAGCCAGGCCAGCAGCCAGGCGGCGAGGGTGGCGGCCATGCCGGGCGCGATGACCGGGCGCAGCCAGGGCGGCGACTGCAGCAGCCAGATGCCGGCAGAGACGGCATAGGCGATGCCCAGCGGCAGCATCAGCATGCCGGCCACGGCGATATCGGCTTGCCAGCGCAGGCGCGGCGGCAAGGGCAGCTGGCGCAGCCAAGCGGCAGTATGCGCCGGCAACAATCGCTTGCGCAGCAGCCAGGCGGGCAGGCAGGTGAGCACGGTCTGCGTGACGATGATGCCGAGGGCGGCGGGCCAGGGCTGGTTCGCGGCGAGAAAGCCGGGCAGGGCGATGACGCTGAGCAAGCCCAGCAGGACGGGGCCGGCCAGGAACACGAGAATTTCCATGGAACTGGCCAGGCTGGCGGCAAATTGCAGCAAAGCATGATGGGCCAGGCGCAGCCGCAGGGCGATGTAGGGAGGAGTACTACGGGGCAAGCGCATGCGAGCAGGGGCGGAGTCAGAGTAGCGCTGATTCTAGTGCATTTGCTGTTCCAGAATGGGAAAAGCCCTTCGGTTCCAGGAACCAAAGGGCTTTTCTTTTATTGGCGGAGCGGACGGGACTCGAACCCGCGACCCCCGACGTGACAGGCCGGTATTCTAACCAACTGAACTACCACT
>Ga0182007_10000083_pt1 | contig 71163 bp, 55 predicted proteins | sample Sormic07211113_1_FD_123023 | JGI IMG/M metagenome (GOLD analysis project Ga0182007, IMG submission 123023) | Rhizosphere microbial communities from Sorghum bicolor, Mead, Nebraska, USA - 072115-113_1 MetaG | ecosystem: Host-associated > Plants > Roots > Rhizosphere | place: USA: Nebraska...
AGAAACTGCTCAAGGATGAACTTCCGAACGGCATGACCTACGAGTGGACCGACCTGACCTACCAGCAGATTTTGTCCGGCAACACTGCGCTGTTCGTGTTCCCGCTCTGCGTACTGCTGGCGTTCCTGGTGCTCGCTGCTCAATACGAAAGCTGGAGCCTGCCACTGGCGGTGATCCTGATCGTACCGATGACTCTGCTGTCGGCCATTACCGGGGTGATTGCCTCGGGCGGCGACAACAACATCTTTACCCAGATCGGCTTGATCGTACTGGTGGGACTGGCCTGTAAGAACGCGATTCTGATCGTCGAGTTTGCCAAGGATAAGCAGGAAGAAGGTCTCGGCCCGCTGGCAGCGGTACTGGAAGCTTGCCGTCTGCGTCTGCGGCCGATCCTGATGACCTCCTTCGCGTTCATCATGGGTGTTGTGCCACTGGTTTTCTCCAGCGGTGCGGGTGCCGAAATGCGTCATGCCATGGGTGTGGCGGTGTTCTCCGGGATGCTCGGGGTGACCTTCTTCGGTCTGTTGCTGACGCCGGTGTTCTACGTACTGATTCGCAACTTTGTGGAGCGCGGTGAGCAACGCAAAGCGGCCAAGGCACTGAAATTGGAAAAGCAACTGGAGGCGCAACAATGAGCCTGAAAGCCTTCCTGCCGAGCCTGCTGGTACTGGCGCTGAGCGCCTGTGCCGTCGGCCCGGACTATAAAACCCCAGCCACCGAGGCGGCCAACATCACGGCCGCCAACGATGGCAGCGCCGGTCAGAAGAACTTTGACCGCGCCCGTTTCGAAGGCATCTGGTGGCAGCAATTCGACGATCCGACCCTCAACCAGTTGGTGAAGCAATCCTTGCAGGGCAACCGTGATTTGCGTGTGGCTTTTGCCCGTTGGAAAGCGGCCCGGGCGATTCGCGATGACGCCAGCAATGACGCCATGCCGACCATCACCAGCCGCGCGAGCAGCGATCTGGGCAAAGGGCAAATTCCGGGTCAGACCACCAAACGGGTCAACAGCGAACGCTATGACCTGGGCCTGGACATGGCCTGGGAACTGGACTTGTTCGGTCGCATCCAGCGCAACCTGGAATCCAGCGACGCTGAGCAGCAAGCGGCCGAAGCCGATCTTTACCAACTGCAAGTCACCATGATTGCCGAACTGGTGGACGCCTATGGCCAACTGCGCGGCGCGCAACTGCGAGAAAAAATCGCGCTGGCCAACCTGAACAATCAGCAGGAGTCACGCAAGATCACCGAAAGCCTGCGTGACGCCGGTGTTGGCGATCAGCTGGACGTGGTTCGTGCCGATGCGCGCCTGGCGTCTGTCGAAGCCAGCGTGCCGCAACTGCAAGCCGAACAGGTTCGTCAGCGCAACCGCATCGCCACCCTACTGGGTGAACGTCCAGACAAGCTGACCGTCGACCTGAGTCCAAAAGACTTGCCGGCGATCGCCAAGGCCCTGCCCATCGGCGATCCGGGTGAACTGCTGCAACGTCGTCCGGACATCCGCAGCGCCGAACGCAAACTGGCGGCTGCCACTGCGCGTATCGGCGTGGCCAAGGCTGATTTGTTCCCTCGGGTGAGCCTCAGCGGTTTTCTTGGCTGGACTGCCGGGCGCGGTTCGCAAATCGGCTCGTCGGCGGCCAATGCCTGGGCACTGGGCCCGAGCATCACCTGGGCGGCGTTCGACCTGGGCAGCGTGCGCGCCCGTTTGCGCGGTGCCGATGCTGAAGCCGAAGGCGCCCTGGCGACCTATGAGCAGCACGTATTGCTGGCACTGGAAGAATCGGAGAACGCCTTCAGTGATTACGGCAAACGCCAGCAGCGCCTGATTTCGCTGATTCGTCAAAGCGAATCAAGCCGCGCCGCTGCGGACCTCGCCGAAATTCGCTACCGCGAAGGCACCGTGGACTTCCTCGTCCTGCTCGATGCCCAGCGTGAGCGTCTTGCAGCCGAAGACACCCAGGCCCAGGCCGAAGTCGATTTGTATCGCGGCATCGTCGCGATCTACAAAGCCCTCGGCGGCGGCTGGCAGCCAGAGACGGTCGCCAGCAAGTAATGCTTTAACGTGCCCCTTTGGTTGGCCGCAACCCAACCAAATTCTTTGCCCCGCGCCTCATTCGGTCGCGGGGCTTTTTTTTGTCGGTCTTTAATTCAACGCATATCCCTGTGGGAGCGAGCCTTTGCGGCGAGGGGGCTTGCCCCCGTTGGGTCGCGAAGCGGCCCCAATCTACGACTGCTGCGCAGCCGAACGGGGGCAAGCCCCCTCGCCACATAAGCCCGTCCCCATATGGGGTTAGTGGGTTGCCTGATTATCCCGGTTTTCCATGACGGTCACCGTGGCCGTGGTCCCGGCACGCAGGCTGTTTTTGGCGATATAGTCGGCGTCGATCTGAATCCGCACCGGCACTCGTTGCGCCAGTTTGACCCAAGTATAGCTGGGGTTGATGTTGGCCAGCAGGCGACTGCCGGGGGAGTTCTCACGGTCGGCGATAGCAAAAGCGATGCTTTGTACGGTGCCGCCGAAAGTCTCGCCGCTCATCAACTCGATCCTGACCCGATCACCCTCCTCGATTCGCGGCAACTTGGTTTCTTCGAAGTAGCCACTAACATAAAAGGATTGACTGTCAACCAACGCCAACAGCGCACCGCCACCACTAGCGAAGTCACCCTCGCGGGTCAGCAGATTCGTCACATAGCCACTGACCGGCGCCACCACCCGGGTTCGTTGTAAATCCAGCTCGGCCTGGGTCAAGGCCGCAATAGCCAGCTGCACATTGGCTTGCGCCAAGCCAAGGTTGGCCTGGTTTCTCAACAGGTCCGCCTGAGCTACCGCCACTTCGGTACTGGACTTTTCCCACTCTTCGCCGGAGATCGCGAAACGCTGCTTGAGCGTCCTTCGCCTCTGCTCTTCGCTCTGGCGTTGTTTGAGTAAGGCCTCACTGGAAATGATTGATGCCTTCGACTGGCCCTCAGTGGCTTTCGCCACTTCGACTGAGCGCTTCGCGTGTTCGACCGCCAGTGCGTAACGCGCCGGGTCGATTTCCAGCAGCAACTGGCCCTTCTGCACATGCTGGTTGTCCTGCACCTGCAAGCTAATGATGCGTCCCGAGACCTCGGCTGATAGCGTCACCACATCGGCACGCACTCGCGCATCACGAGTCCAGGGTGATCGAGTGTAATGATCCCAAGCAAACCAACCGAGCAGCACCGCCAACCCGACTACGGCCAAAGTCACCAGTTGTGCAACGGTTTTCTTCAGACTCATGAGATACCCATCACCAAAATCACCACCGCACACACGCAAGCGTAGACGGTCATTTTCACTGAGATTTGAATATTTTCAGATAGGTTGTAATGGGCAGATGAGATTGCACAGCCAGCACAACGCGTCCGTCTCGTAGCACCGTACCGCCCCACAGCGAGCCACTGGCGCCGGTAAAAAGGAGGCTTTTCTCTCGGCATCGTCAGAAAAAGAGACGATCACACCCTTGCTTTAACCGATTCTCCAGCCCGTACCGATGGGATCAAGCTCAGATCACAGCCAAAAGGACAATCAGACTGCTTTTTCAATACTGCCTCAGACTGAGTCTCGATAAACTCGAGATAGGGTGTACCATCAGGCTCTGTCCATCAGATATTAGTCCGTCATGCCCACGCTAAGCGAAGAGAGCCGCCAGATCGTAGCTTCTCTGGCGCACCGTGTTGGTCCCGACGCGGACATTGCGAGGGTCGCCCAGGCGATCGTTTCAACCTTGCAGGATATGGACGCAGCCCTCACGCCCATCATTGGGCCGCAAGGGGTTGCCGCGCTTTACCGCCGTAGCCTCCAGCTTTGCACTTGCGCTCATCCGCGCCTGGCCGGTACCTATGACCGCGTGCAGGCCGCGCTGGATCTGGCTGCCCTCAAATCCGTACTCGTTGAACAAAGCGAAGCCGATGCGTTGTTTTTCGGTGAAGTGATGCTGATCACCTTCTACGAACTGCTGACCACGCTGATCGGGCCCTCGCTCACCGCACGGTTGCTTCGTGACGTGTGGGAACCTTCTTTGAGCGACACCCCATCGCAGGAAAATTCGCCATGAGCACCAAAGTGACTATCAACCGCTTGGCCACCGGCGTGCCAGGATTGGACGAAGTGCTGGGCGGAGGTTTGCCGGAGTTTTCGTTCAACTTGATCGCCGGCCCTCCCGGCTGCGGCAAGACTACCCTCGCTCACCAGATGATGTTTGCCCTGGCGACGCCCGAACGTCCGGCGCTGTTCTTTACGGTGCTTGGCGAGCCGCCGCTGAAGATGCTGCGCTATCAACAGCAATTCGATTTTTTCGACAGTGAAGCGATCAACCATTCGATTCGCTATATCAACCTGGCCAACGACACCCTCGCCGGAAATCTGGACGAAGTGCTGCGGCGCATCGTCAGCGAGGTGGAGGCGCACTCTCCGTCGCTGGTGTTCGTCGACTCGTTCCGTTCGGTGGTGCTGGCCAGCCAAACCCAGGACAACCCCAACAACAACCTGCCGCAGTTCATTCAGCAACTGGGCATGTTGATGACCACCTGGCAGGCGACGACCTTCCTGATCGGTGAATATTTCACCGAAACCGACACCAACCCGATTTTCACCGTGGCCTATGGCCTGATCTGGCTGCGTCAAAGCGTTCAGCGCAATTCCATGGTGCGCAAGATGGAAATCATGAAGATGCGCGGCCAACCGACACTGCCGGGGCTGCATACCTTCCGCATCGCGACGTCGGGGATCAAGGTCTTTGCGCCAACGGCCCCCAACCCGGTTGAAGCGCCGCTGGAGTTCCCTATCAAGCGCCTGAAGATGGGCGTGCCGCAGCTCGACGAGATGCTCGGCGGCGGTCTGCCCCGTGGTTATTCCTTGCTGGTAGCCGGGCCTTCGGGCTCGGGCAAAAGCATTCTGGCCGCGACATTTCTCGCTGAAGGCGCGCGCAATGGCGAAACCGGCGTGATCGCGGTGTTCGAACAGCGGCCCAATCACTCCCAGAATGCCACCCTCGCTGGCCTGATCCAGAGTGGCCAGGTCGGTCTGGTGGACAGCCGGGCCCCGGACCTCTCCATCGACGAAATCGTGCAGTTGCTGTTGAGCGAGATCACCCGGCTGAAAGCCACCCGCGTGGTCATCGATTCGCTGTCGGGCTTCGAACTGGCGCTGGCGCCGACCTTCCGCGATGACTTCCGCGAGTCGCTGTCACGCATGGTCACCGCGCTGACCGGCGCCGGGGTCAGTGTGTTGATGACCTCCGAGCTGGAAGACCGCTACACCGATCTGCGTTTCAGTCCTTACGGCACCGCCTTTCTCACCGATGCGATCATCGTTCAACGCTATATTGAAGTAGAGAGCCGCTTGTTGCGGATCATGGCCGTGGTCAAGGTCCGAGCCAGCGCCCATTCAGATCAGTTGCGCCAGTACCACATCGACGATAACGGCCTCCAGATCGGCGAAATGCTGCCGGACCAGGAGGGGCTGCTCGGTGGTCGACCGACAAAACAGAGTTCAGGAGCGGTACGTACGGGAGATAAAAATGTTTGAGCCCGACTCATGAGTAAAGCCGGTGGCAAGAAGGAACGTGAGATGGCCAATGCTGCTCACGAACTCTTCCTGCTTGGACAAAAAACTGTTGAAGCGCGCGCCGTACTGGCAGCACTGCAAAAACAGTTGAGCGACGCCAGCAGCCGGTTGGCAGATACCCAGCAGGTCGAGCAAGTGATCGAGGCCAATCAGCAGCTGGTACTGGCGATACTCTTGGCGCAATCAGACGCTGTAACCCCCCCTCGTCTGGAGGAGCAGCGTTTGTACCAGCAATTGCGCGAGGCTAATGCGCAGCTGGTAATGGCTGCGCTCAGCGCTCAAGACCTTCAGGCTACAGCCGAGCGCGCATTGAACCAGCAGAAAAACGTACTGGCGATGGTGGCCCATGAGCTGCGAAATCCGTTAACACCTATCAGCATGATTGCAGAGCGTATGGTTCGACTGCCCAGCGACCAACTACCGCGAATGCGTGAGTTGATTGAGAGTCAAGTACAGCATATTTCACAGCTGGTCGACGATCTGCTCGACGTCTCCCGCGCCAGCACGGGCAAGCTGCGAATCAATCGCCGCGATGTCGACATGATGCAAATTCTGATTGAGGCTGTTGATGCGTGTGGTCCTGTGATGATCGCCCAACAGCAGCAGTTCGATGTCCATCTTCCAGATGGCACCTTGATGGTGAATGGTGATTCAGGACGCCTCGCTCAGATTCTTCACAATCTACTGGCGAATGCGGCCAAGTACACTCCGGCCGAAGGCAGAATCAAGCTGTCTGCCACGGTAGAGGCCGACGTTCTGAAGATAAGTATTTCCGACAATGGAATCGGCGTTTCGGCTAAAGCACTCCCTTTTATTTTTGACCCTTATGTTCAAGACGAACACGCCATAGGTTTCAACGGCTCCGGTTTGGGCATCGGGTTGACCGTCGTTCGGGAGCTGGTCGAAGCGCACGGTGGCAAGGTCACCGCCACGAGCGAGGGTAATGGTAAGGGAAGTGAGTTCGTGGTGATGTTGCCGCTGGTGAGCCATTGACGCTTCTTTGCACTTAATAGCACTCACGCCTGATCGAAGCGCTCGCATCGTCTTCCTCCGTTACGCCGCTCTTCAAAGGCCTGAAAGATGACAAGGAGCCTATGGAGCCGCCAATCCTCGACGGCCGTCCAAGGGCCTGGCCCGAATTGAATGTGCCGGCAAAACCGACGGACGGCCCCATATGGCAGCGTACGGCGTGCGCCATGGATTAATCTTTAGGTATTGGAAGTCTCAACCTCGGATGCTGGCTGATATGTTTGATACACCCAAGCCACAACAGAACCATCTTCTGGCGGCCCTTCCTGCACAATCGAGGGAGCGCTTGTTGCCCTACTTCGAACTGATCACCCTGCCGCTCGGCAAGGTGCTCTACGAATCCGGGGATGTCCTGCGGCACGTCTACTTCCCCACCGACGCCATCGTGTCCTTACTGTATGTGATGGAAAACGGCGCATCGGCGGAAATTTCAGTGGTAGGCAATGAAGGCTTGATCGGCATCGCCGTCTTCATGGGTGGTGAAAGCACACCAAGCCGGGCGATCGTACAGAGCGCCGGGCATGCCTTTCGGTTACCCAGCCAGCGACTCAAGGATGAGTTCAATCGCCACGGGGAGATGCTCCTGCTGATGTTGCGCTACACCCAGGCGTTGATCACCCAGATGGCGCAGACCGCCGCGTGCAACCGCCACCACTCGATCGATCAACAATTGTGCCGCTGGTTGCTGCTGTCTCTCGATCGCCTGCAAGACAATCAACTGATCATGACCCAGGAGTTGATCGCCAACATGCTCGGCGTACGCCGTGAAGGCGTGACCGATGCCGCTGGCAAACTGCAACGCCTGGGCGTCATCGAATACAGCCGTGGCCATATCAAGGTGCTGGACAGGGCCGCACTTGAGCAACTGAGTTGCGAGTGCTACGCCGTCGTCAGAAAAGAAACCGAGCGCCTGTTGCCCTATGTTCCGTTAAAACCGTCTTGCTGACCCGCACCTGCGTGTTCTAGCGAACAGACCACCCCGACGGCGTCCCTCACACTCCAGCTATGAGACGGTTCAACACTCGCCCTTCCCGAGTCCACCGTCTTCACTGGAGTCATCATGCTATCCACGCTTGAGTTGCGTCACATCATCGAGTCAGCACTCCGTCCCCTGTCCTGCGAGTGCCGAGTCGATCAAAGCGGATCACTGCAAGCTCTGATATTCGAGCCTGTCTCTGGTCGAGTAGAGCTGTTGGTTACGGGAATTAGTACAGCCAGCCTCAATTGCAATCGAGCGATAGGCAAGTTTATAGCTGAAATTCAGGAGGACCTCGAAACGACTCATGGGCAGAGGCCAACGCTCAGGATTGGGTAGAGGCTGAACGAGAAATCCCGGCGCATTGGCGGGCATTTTTTATCTGCTGGTGGAATACACGACATACCTGATGAGCGTTGGATCAAAGCGGGAACCGCGAGTAAAGGGACGTGAACCCGATGATGGATGTGGACCACAACCGAAACACCCGCGACGCGCTGAGTCCCCTTTACCTCACCAAGAGACCATCATGACCAGCAAACTCGACCAGCAATGCATCGATACCCTACGCTTCCTCTCGCTCGACATGGTGCAAAAAGCCGATAGCGGCCACCCCGGTCTGCCGCTCGGTGCCGCGCCAATGGCCTATGTGTTGTGGACGCGCTGGTTAAAGTTCAACCCGCGCAACCCGCAGTGGCCCGACCGCGACCGTTTCGTGCTCTCCGCCGGACACGGCTCGGCGCTGCTCTATAGTCTGCTGCACCTCAGTGGCTACGAGCTTGCGCTGGAGGAGATCAAGCGTTTCCGCCAATGGGGTAGCAAGACGCCAGGGCATCCCGAGCGCGGACACACGCCCGGCGTGGAGACCACTACCGGGCCGCTTGGTCAGGGCCTGGCCAACGCGGTCGGCATGGCGATGGCCGAGGCGCAACTGTCCGCGCGCTACAACCGTCCCGGTCATGCGGTCGTCGACCACCATACCTACGCCCTCGTCAGCGACGGCGACCTGATGGAAGGCGTGGCAAGCGAGGCCGCCTCGCTCGCCGGCCATCTCGGGTTGGGCAAGCTCACCTGCCTGTACGACGACAATGCCGTTACTCTGGCCGCCGGCACCGCCATGACCTTCTCCGAGGATCGTGCGCGGCGATTTGAGGCCTACGGCTGGCACACAGTGTCGGTGGCAGATGGCAATAACCTATTGGCGATAGATGCCGCGCTGCAGGCGGCACGGGCGCAAAGCACGCGGCCATCGTTAATTCTCGTTCGTACACATATCGGCTACGGCTCACCCGAGCAGGACACCTTCAAGGCCCACGGCTCGCCGCTCAGCGTGGAAGAGGTGCGCAAGACCAAGGAGAAGCTGGGCTGGCCCACCGAGCCGGACTTCCTGATACCCGACGCTGCCTTGGCGCATTTCCGCAAGGCCGTGGAACACGGGGTGCGGAGCGAGGCTGCCTGGCACATGCGCATGGACGTCTACACCAAGGCCTTTGCAGAACTGTCCCATGAATTGGAGCAGCGCCTGAACGGGGAACTGCCGCCGGGCTGGGATGCAGACATTCCGGTGTTTCCCACCGATGCCAAGGGGTTGGCCACACGCGACGCCAGCGCCATGGTGATCAATGCCATCGCGCCCCGTCTGCCAGCATTGAGCGGAGGCTCCGCCGACCTCGATCCCTCAACGAAAACCGCGCTCAAGGGCCTTGGCGACTTCAACCCGCCGCCTACCACGGGCACGGATCAACAAGGCTCTGACGTGGGCGGCTGGAGCAAAGCGGGTCGCAACTTGCACTTCGGCGTGCGCGAACATGCAATGGGCGCCATCGTCAACGGCCTTGCCGCACACGGCGGCTTCATTGCCTTTGGTGCGACCTTCTTGATCTTCTCTGACTACATGCGCCCACCGCTACGCCTCGCGGCACTGATGGGCCTGCACGTGGTGCATGTGTTCACCCACGACAGCCTGGCGCTCGGCGAGGACGGCCCTACCCATCAGCCTGTCGAACAACTGGCGAGCCTGCGCGCCATCCCGAATCTGGTGCTGATCCGCCCCGCCGACGCCAATGAAGCCGCAGTCGCCTGGCAGGTTGCGGTGACCACCCGTGACCGCCCTGTGCTGCTGGTCTTGACCCGGCAATCGTTGCCAACCCAGGATCGCAACCGCTATGCCCCGGCAGATGGATTGCGTCGCGGCGCCTATGTGCTGAGCGATGCGGCGAACAGCGAGCCCGAACTGATCCTGCTCGCCAGTGGCTCGGAAGTCGCCTTGATCCTGGCGGCGGGCGAGCGCCTGGAACGCGAAGGCATTGCCGTGCGCTGTGTCTCGATGCCCAGTTGGGAGTTGTTCGAGGCCCTGCCGCAGGCCGAGCGCGACGCGGTACTGCCGCCGTCAGTCGGCGCGCGGCTGGCGGTCGAGTTGGGTGTGCGGCAAGGCTGGGAGCGCTACATTGGCGCGCGGGGGGACATGCTCGGGGTAGAACACTTCGGCGCCTCGGCACCGGCCGACGTACTGCTGCGCGAATACGGCTTCAGCATCGACAATGTCTGTGCACGCGCCAAGGCGCTGCTGGGACGGCTTCAGGCTACTGACTCAGCGCTCCATCCAACGCGCCAAACGTGACCTGACGCGAGGAGGCAAGCGGGTACGATTGTAGGCATCGGCGGCCTTGCGGATCGCCTCCGCCTGCGTGGGATAGGCATGGATCACCAGGGCCAATGTGCGCAAGCCGACGCCCGCCACCATGGCCAGGGTGATTTCGTTGATCATGTCGCCGGCATGGCGAGCGACGATGGTGGCACCGAGAATCTGGTCCGTGCGCTCCCTGACGTGGATTTTCACGAAACCCTCCTCCTCACTGTCAGTGACCGCACGATCGACCTGATGCATGGGAATGGTGAAGGTTTTCACCGGAATATCCCGACGGTTGGCCTCACGCACATACAAACCGACGTGAGCAATCTCCGGATCGGTGTAGGTACACCAGGGGATTACCAGCCGGCTCATCCGCTCGCGACCGCGCAGCAGGGCGTTCTGCACGACAATGCGGGCTGAAGCCAGGGCGGTATGGGTGTACTTGTGCTCAAGGCAGACATCCCCGGCAGCGTAGATAAGCGGATTGCTGGTGCGCAGGAAGTCATCGACACGGATTCCCTCACTGGCGTCGTAGTCGACACCGGCGGCTTCCAGGTTCAGGCCCTGGACATTCGGCGAGAGGCCGATGCCGGCGAGGATCGCATCGACGGCAACCGTACTGCGGTAATCGTCGCTGACCAGGTCGACCAGTTTCTGCCCACCCTCTACGCGCACGGCAACGACCTGGGTGTTCAGACGGACCTCGATGCCGTCGCGAGCGAAGGCATCCGAGAGCAGTTGCGCGGCGTCCCGTTCCTCGTTGCCGAGGAACAGCGGCATGTCTTGCACGATGGTGGTTTGTGCGCCAAGCCGGGAGAAGGCCTGGGCCAGTTCACAGCCAAGGGGGCCACCACCAATCACCAGCAGGCGGCGCGGCAACTCGGTCAGATCGAAAACGTTTTCATTGGTTAGGTAACCGGCTTGCGCGAGACCGGGAATCAGCGGGATATTCGGGGCCGCGCCAGTCGCAATCAAGGCTTTGCGAAAGCGCAGGGTCTGCCCATCGACGGTCAGCGAATCAGCCCCCGTGAAGCGCACTTCGCCGAAGAACATATCCACGCCAATTGCGCTCAATCGTGCCGCCGAATCGCCGCCGCTGAGGTGACTGCGGATACGCCGTACGCGCTCCATCGCGGCAGCGAAGTCGACCTGAATGTCGCTCGGCACTTGCGCGCCATAGTGCCGGGCATCGCGCATTTCGGCATACAACTGCGCCGTCCGGATAATCACCTTCGACGGTACACAACCATTGTTCAGACAATCGCCGCCGATCAACCTGCATTCAATCAACGCCACCCTGGCGCCGAGCGCTACAGCGGTTTTCGCGGCGCCCAGACCCGCAGGCCCCGCACCGACTATCACCAAGTGGTAGCGCTCGGCAGCGTGCGGATTGACCCAGCGCGGCGGATGCACACTGGCCAGGCGTTGACGCTCATAAGCATCCTGCGGCGTGGTGATCGACCCATCGTAGTCTTGCGTCATCAGCCTGCTCCCGCAAATGGCGGTTGCTGCAACCAGCCGCCGTGGAACCCGGCGCGCTGCAAACCGTCGCGGATGTAGGGGCAGGCGCGCATCAGCTCCCAAATCCGTTGGCTACGATGGTTCTCGATCATCATCAGTACAATGCCCTGATCGAGCCCGTAGTGCCCTGGGGACACCCAGGCGCGCCCGTTGGCATCGGCGAGGCTCGGATTGAAGCTGCTGGAAAAGCGCCCTTCGACGCACATTTCCGGGTAGCGCTCCATCATATGCCGCACCGCGTCGAGGACAATTTCCGGCGCAAACGGCAACGACGCCACCACCGAGGGGGCGCACAGTGTGCCGTCATCCGGCCCGTACGGTACGCCACGAGCGGCATAACCGAACAATCGCCGCGGCTCATTGGACAGCTGCGGCTGCTCATCGCTCGGCCCATCGCAAGCGGACAAGCCCCAGCAATTTTCAGCGTAGCCGGCGAACTCTTGCGGGTTACGCCGCGCGTACTCACGCTGGATGTAAGCGGCGCGTCGGCTGTTCTGGAAGTAGTCCGAGCACTTCTCACGCATGAAACCATCGTGGATGCCGCGAAAATCTATCCATGCATGGGAGAAATGGTGGACAAACAGCGGCCCGGCATAGAGATAGTCATGGTCGTAGAGGTTTTCCCACTGATAGGTGGAGGTCCATGCCCGGTAGCAGTCGCCCACGATGGCACAGCTTGGCGAGCCGAGCGCCAACACATACAGCAGGATGGCCTCGCTGTAGCCCTCCCAGCCGTAATGCAGGAACCCGCATTCGGGTTTCCAACCCTGCCTTATCGTCTCACCACTGTCCTGTGCCCAGCGCCAGTCGATGCGCCGATAAAGAAAGTCGGCCAGGCCCCGCAACTCGTTCTCGTCAGCGGTATCCGCGCAAAAATACAGGCTTGCTGTCAACACGCCGGCGATCAGCAAAGCGGTGTCGATCATCGACAGTTCCGAGCGCCAAACCCGCACACCCGTATGGATATCAAGGAAGTGATAATAAAACCCTTTATATCCTGTCGCCCCGGGGCTACCGCTTTGATCGCTGGCCTGGAAGAAACGCAGTGCGGCGAGGCTGAACCGCAGCGCGTCGGCCCGTGTCAACCAGCCCCGATCTACGGCCAGCGGATACACTGACAGGGCGAATCCGACCACCGCGATACTGACGGGCGAACCGGGACGCGAGGTATCGGCCACCAGTCCGTTAAACGGATTCAATGTCTGCAGGAAATAACCCAAGGCGGCACGCTGCAGGCGATCGAAAAGCGCTTCATCGGCGAGTGTGGACTGTACTGTCCGCGAGCGGCGCTCAACCCTGTTCATCGGCAGGACCGAAGAGGCTTATGAGCGCCTGCTCTGAAAGAAACTGACCGCCAGCAAAATCAGCGCCACGATCAATAGGACATGAATGAAGCCGCCCAGGCTGTACGACGTTACCAGCCCAAGTAACCACAGGACGATCAGGACGACCACGATTGTTTGTAGCATGACGATTCTCCGATTGTGATCCAGGACTTTCTGAACACCTCCAGATTGAACGCATCGGCAACGTAGTTCTGTGCGCCAGCGTACCCATTAGAGAACAAGCTCAAGACGATGCGCACATCCGTCCAGCGGCACGCGAACGGCCCCTTGCTCGCAGGTCTGCGGTACACCATCGAGCAGCGCCTGCTCGAGGTCCCGGCAACGTCGTCCCGCCGACTTCAGGCTGATCGTGTAGTCGCTGCCGTCCAGCCTCAGACGGGCTTCAAAACCTGGCCAGTGACGCGGGATGCAGGGATCGACAACGAGAAACGCCCCCTCTCGGCGCAACCCCAGAATCCCCTCTACGCCGGCGCGGTACATCCAGCCGGCCGAGCCGGTGTACCAGGTCCAGCCACCCCGGCCTATATGCGGCGCAACGGAGTAGACATCCGCGGCGATCACATAAGGTTCGACCTTGTAGCGCTCGACCTGCTCTGGCGTGCGCGCATGGTTGATCGGATTGAGCAGCGCGAACAGTTCGACGGCCTTGTCGCCCTCCCCGAGTCGGGTCAACGCCAGGATCGTCCACATCGCCGCATGGCTGTACTGCCCGCCATTCTCGCGCAGGCCTGGCGGGTAGCCTTTGATATAGCCGGGGTCGAGCGAAGTGTGCGCGAACGGGGGTGCGAACAGTAACGCCAGGTTGTCGTCGCGGCGGATCAGCAGACGCTCCAGCGAGGCCATCGCCAGCCTCGCGCGGGCGGGATCGGCGCCACCTGAGAGTACCGCCCAGGACTGCGCAATGGAGTCGATCCGACATTCCTCGCACGCCGCCGAGCCGAGCCACGTACCATCGTCGAACGTCGCCCGGCGATACCAGTCGCCATCCCAGGCCTCACGCTCCAACGCTTTGCGCAGCAACCCCGCATGCGCCCGCCACCGCTTGGCACGCTGATCGTCGCGGCCGTCGGCCAAAGGCGCAAAACTGTTCAAGGTGCTCAACAGCAACCAGCCGAGCCAGACACTCTCGCCCTGCCCGCCCACGCCAACCCGGTTCATACCGTCGTTCCAGTCGCCGCTGCCGATCAGCGGCAAGCCGTGGGCACCGGTCAGCGTCAGACACTGGTCGAGACCGCGGGCGCAATGTTCGAACAGCGAAGCCGACTCGTCCGCGGGCATCGGCTGGAAGAACGCGTCGCTTTCGCTGGGGAGCAACTGCCGCCCTTCGATGAACGGCACGCTCTCGTCCAGCACCCCGGCATCCCCGGAAGACGTGACATAGGTGGCGCAGGCAAAGGCCAGCCAGACACGATCATCGGAAATCCGCGTACGGACCCCCTGCCCCGAATGCGGTAACCACCAGTGCTGCACATCGCCCTCGACGAACTGCCGGGCGGCAGCACGCAGCAGATGAGACCGGGTTTGCGCTGGGTGTGCGAATGCCAGTGCCATGCAGTCTTGCAACTGGTCACGGAAACCATAGGCACCGCTGGCCTGGTAGAACGCCGAACGAGCCCAGATGCGGCAAGCCAGAGTCTGGTAGAGCAGCCAACCGTTAAGCAGGATATCCAGGGCGCGGTCGGGCGTGCGTACCTGCACTGCACCGAGCACTTCGTCCCAGTGCCGTTTGACCGCTGCAAGTACCTCGTCCAGGTCACGCTCGCGGTAACGCATAACCATCTCCCGGGCAGCATCGGTCGATACGGCCTGCCCCAGCAAAACCAGCACCTCGACAGACTCGCCGGGGGCCAGCTCGACGACGCACTGAAGCGCCGCGCATGGGTCCAGACCGGCACCGCAGGCCGCGGACAACGGAGCTCTACCAAGCAGCGCCCGAGGCGCCGCCGGCCCGCCATGGCGACCGAGGAATTCGCGGCGGTCGGCGGTCCAGGCGCTTTGCCGGCCGCCGAGATCAGCAAATGCCACACGGCCCGGGAAGGCGATACTCCATGGGTTGTGCGCCAGCAGCATGCCGCTGGCGGCGTCGATCTCCGTTTGGATGAACGGCCCGTTGGTCCCGCGCGAGGTGCCGAGCACCCATTCCATATAGGCCGTCACCGACAGTTGACGCGACCGCCCGGACAGATTGCGCAGGGTCAGTCGGGAGATTTTCAATGGGTCGTCCAGCGGCACATACTGCAGCAATTGCGTGTGAATGCCGTGTGCCGAATGGTTGAAGCGGCTGTAGCCGAAGCCGTGCGCAGCGCGGTAGACGCCGTCGTCGCGGATCGGCTGCGCGGTAGGGCTCCAAAGCTGGTGACTCTCCTCGTCGCGGATATACAGCGCCTCGCCCCCCGGGTCAGCGACCGGGTCATTGGACCAGGGGGTGAGTTGGTTTTCACGGCTGTTCTCGGCCCAAGTGTAGCCACTGCCGTGCTCCGAGACCTGGAAGCCGAACGCCGGGTTAGCGATCACATTGATCCACGGCGCGGGCGTCGTCTGGTCGCGCTCAAGCGTGATCAGGTATTCCCGCCCGTTGCGATCAAAGCCGCCCAGGCCATTGAAAAACTCCAGGCCGTCATCCCCGACCGGTGCCTCCGGCAACGGCCACACTGGCATTGACGGAGGCTGGCGGGCGGCAAGCCAGTTGCGCGGCGCAGGCTTTGGCAGGCGCTCGAGCTGGTCTGCAATGGAACCACGATGGGCGATCAACTCGACTCGCGCCACGGCCTGCAGCAACGCCCGTGTTTCTACGGTCATGAGGTCGGTGCGCAATGTGTAGACCGCACCGCGCCTGCGCTCCTCGCCAAAGTGCAGGCGAGACTGAGTGCTGCGTACTGCGGTTTCTATCGCCTCCTGCAGGTCCTGCACATAGGACGACGCCCGTTCGTTGAGGATGACCAGGTCGACGTGCAGGCCCTTTATCCGCCAGTATTCACGGGCACGCAGCAACTGACGGACCTGGGCGAGGTCCTCGACCTCGTCGATGCGCAAGAGAACCAACGGCAGATCACCAGAAATCCCCAGCGGCCATAGCCCCGACTGGCACCCCGCCCCTCGTATGATGGCCGGCGCCGAAGCGCGAAAACGTGGGTCAACATAGAGAATCGGCGCGGCCAGGCGCTGGAAGTCCGCCGCCTCCTCGGAGTCGATGCCAAGGTCGCGCAATTGCACCTGGGCCTGGGTCCAGGCCAGGGTCTTGGCGCGCTCGAAGGCATTGCGTTCATGGTGCTTGTCGATCAGATCCAGTAATTCCTCTCGCGAGCTTGCGACCACCGTCCAGAAGGCTACCCGCGCAACTTTGCCGGGCCCAACCCGCAGACGTTGACGCAAGGAAAAGATCGGATCGAGGACCGTCCCCTGGCTGTTCGACAGCGCCCGATGCCCGGTGATCGCCAGCGCCTCGCGCACGCTACGGTTGCGGCCAAGGAAACGCGCGCGGTCGGACTCGTATTGCGGATCAGCGATCAGCTCACCTTCCACCACCACGAAGTGCGCCGCCCATACCGGCGTTTCCTCCGGTCCACGCGGGCGGCGAGTGGCGACCAGTGCCGTGAACTCGGCAAGGTATTCAGTCTGCACGAACATTCGCGAGAACACTGGATGCGCGCTGTCAGCGGCCCGAGTCGCCAGGACCACCTCGGCATAGGAGGTCAGTTCGATGTCGCGTGGCCTGCGCCCGTTGTTGACCAGCGAAACTCGCCGCACTTCGCCGTTGTCCTCGCCGGACACCAGTACTTCCAGGCTGGTGACCAGCGAGCCTTGGCGATGAATGAACTCGGCCTGATCCTCGTGGAACAGCACCTCGCCGTTTTCAACGTCGCGGCCACTGGGCTGCAGCGTCGCCGACCAGGCTTCCCCACTTTGGGTGTCACGCAGGAAGATGAAGCTGCCCCAGTCATCGCGGGTGGCATCCTCACGCCAGCGCGTCACGTCGATATCCCCCCAGCGACTGTAACCGCCGCCTGCCGAGGTGAGCATCAGCGCGTAGCGGCCATTGGAGAGCAGATGGGTGATCGGCGCGCCGCCTCCCGCATCGATGCGCCGCAGGGTTTCGCTGCGGCCCTCGGTCGCGGAAACAGTCACCTCTTCGGCTCGTGGATGCGCCAACAGTACGTCCCGTGGCACGCGCTCCTGCAGTAGCAAATCGCAGGCCTGAATCATCGGCTCGCGGTGGAAACGGCAGCGCATCCTGCCATCGTGCAAGGCATTGGCGATGGCAACGATGGTCATGCCCTGATGGTGGGCCATAAAGCAGCGAACGATCGCCACATTCTCGTCATCCGGCAGCCGTGAGCGGGTGAAGTCCAGCGCCTCGTAGAAACCATAGCGGCCCTGCGCGCCCATCCCGGCCAGCCGCTCGTAATTGCGGCGCGCCGCCTGCGGATCGATCATCGCCGCCAGACCGGTCGCATAAGGCGCGACCACCACGTTCTCGGACAGCCCGCGCTTGAGGCCAAGCCCGGGCACACCGAAATTGGAGTACTGGTAGGTGAACTCCAGATCGCGGGCGTTGTAGGCGGACTCCGAGATCCCCCAGGGGATGCCCAACGAACGGCCGTAGGCTTCCTGTAACGCCACCACCAGACGAGTGCTCTGTTCCAGCAGGCTGCCAGCCGGCGCTCGCATCACCAGCGACGGCATCAGATATTCAAACATCGAGCCGGACCAGGAGATCAGCGCCGAGCCGCCGGGGACCGGCGTTGCGATGCGTCCGAGGCGGAACCAGTGACGAGTCGGGACATCCCCCTTGGCAATGGCGAACAGGCTGGCCAGTCGTGCTTCCGAGGCGAGCAAGTCATAGCAGCTCGGATCGAGGCGATTATCGGTTTGGGAGTAGCCGATCGATAGCAGCTTTCGTTCGGGGTCGAGCAGAAAACTGAAGTCCATCGCCCCGGCCATCGCCCGGGCCATATCGGCGAGCGCTTGCAAGCGCGGCGCCAATGTAGACCGCGCCTCGTCCGGCAGCGTGCGGTCGCGCAGGTGTTCAGCCACTGCCTTGCGCAGCGCTTCGACCCAGAACAGCAGGTCATCACCCTCGCCGACCGGAACGACCCTGACGGCCACCTTGGCGGCCTTCTCGGTCAGCCGCTTCAGACTCGGCAGCAGTCCGTCGAATGCTTGCAGCCCCGCCAAGTGGACGCGGACTTCCTCCAGATCGTCGCGCAGTTGCCGCAGCGGCTCGCCACCGGCGCCCGACAGCCCGCCGATGGCCTCCTGGACCAGCCACAGGTCGTCCATCAGGCCACGACAGGCCTCCTGCGCCAACGGGCTTTCCCGCCACTCATCGCAGGCGTTGGCGAGCACGATCAGGTGCCCGGCGAAGTTACCACTATCGACCGACGACACGTAGGCCGGATGCAAGGCTCGTAGGTCTTGGGTCGCATACCAGTTGAAAAAATGCCCGCGATAGCGCGGTAGCTTCTCCAGGGTTGCCATGGTCGCTTCCAGGCGCTCGAGCGTCTCAATGCTGCCGGCCCAGCCAAAGTCGCGGGCAGCGACTGCCGAGAGCAGATAGAGCCCAATGTTAGTCGGCGAGGTGCGATGTGCGAGTACCGGTTTGGGCTGTTCCTGGAAATTGTCCGGCGGCAGCAGGTTATCCTCCGCTGTAACGAAGGTTTCGAAGAAACGCCAAGTGTGTCGCGCGGTCAAGCGCAGGGCATGCGCGTCCAGCGGCGAAGCCGTGCGCTGGCGGGCGACCTTCGATGGCCGGCTGCTCAGCAGAGCCAGCGCCGGCGCCGCCAACCAGAGCAACGCTAGTGGCCCGACTAACGGCCAGGAGCTGGGCGCGAAGGCCAGCCCGGCGGCGCTCATCAGCAGCGCAAGCGCGGTGCCACCAGCCATCTGCCGGTAACTGCCGCGCAGGTCTGGTAAAGGGCAGCCGGAGGCCTGCGCGGCGGTGGTCCATTCGAGCAGGTGATCGTGGCTGGAGAACATCCGCACCAAGGTGCGCCCGATAGCGTCTCCCATGCGCCATGCAAGGTCCGCCAAAAAGGCCAGCGAGAGCACAATCTGCAGAGCCGCGCGACGCAGGTCGGCACCTAACATGCCGAAGTGATTGCGCAGACGGATGCCGCGCCGCTGCGGCAGCAGGGAGCAGACGGTTGGCAGCAGGGCCGGAATCATCAGGGTCGCCAGCACGAACAGTGTAGCGAGCAGCGCCAGCGGCAACGGCAGCCACCAGCAGAACACCAGACTGGCCAGGGCGAAGGGCGCGAACAACGAGCGACGCAGGTTGTCGAGCATCTTGCAGCGGCCGATCGGCGGTACCGCCTGAGCCCCCCTCCAGTGCCCGAATACCCAAGGAAGCAATTGCCAGTCGCCGCGCGTCCAGCGGTGCAGACGTTTGGCGGTGACATCGAAGCGCGCCGGGGATTCTTCGATCACTTCGACATCCGAGGCCAGGCCGGCGCGGGCGAAGATGCCCTCGAATAGATCATGACTGAGCAGCCGGTTGTCGCCGACCCGGCCACCGAGCGCGGCTTCGAAGGCATCCACATCATAGATACCCTTACCGGTGTAGGAACCTTCGCCGAAGAGGTCCTGGTAAACATCCGAAACCGCCGACGCGTAGGGATCTATGCCGCCGGGACCGGAGAACACCTGCTGGTAAAAGGAGCCCTCGCCGCCCAGCGGCAGAGAGGGCGTGACCCGTGGCTGGAGGATCGCGTAGCCGCTGACAATGCGCTTCAGCGCGGCGTCGAAACGTGGGTGGTTCAATGGGTGAGCCATCTTGCCAATCAGCCGCAGCGCCGCCTCCCGCGGCAGGCGGGTATCGGCGTCAAGGGTGATCACGTAGCGCACCCCGGCCGGCACTTTCGGTGCCTCGCCGAAGATGGACATGAAACTCGTCTCGCCATCCCCACGCAACAGGCGGTTTAGCTCGTGCAGTTTGCCGCGCTTGCGTTCCCAGCCCATCCAGCACTGCTCGCGGGCATTGAACAAGCGCCGCCGACAGAGCAAGAAGAAGCGCTGGCCGCCGGGCCCAGGCCCATAGCGGCGATTCAGCTGTTCGATCGCCTCGGTTGCTACCGTCAGCAAATGCGCATCGCTGTCGAGCTCCTCTTGCTGCGCATCGACGCCATCGGCCAGCAAGGCAAAGGCCAGATCGCCGCCGATGCCCGCCAAATGGTGGACCTCCAGTCGCTCGATCTGCTCCAACAGATCGGCTTCGCTGGTCAACAGCGTCGGCACAGCGATCAGCGTACGTAGCGCCTGCGGCACGCCGGCGGACAACTCCAACCCCGGCAGAGTAATGGCGCCGAAACTCCAGGTGACTATGCGATTGACCAGCGCCGTGGCCACCTCGGTGACCGGCACGCACATCGACAGCAGGAACAACAGGATCCAGCCAACAGCCACGGACGGCACCGCCAAGGCCCAGGCCATTAGCGCCAGTAGCAGCGTGGTCAGCAAGAAAATGCTGCCAACATAGCCGCCGATGCCCAGGCGAATGTTGAAGCGGCTGATGCGCAAGCGCAGAGGTGCGCGAAAGCCCATGGCCCGCTCCAGCGCCGGGCGTCCCTCGGCGATCAGGTGGTAGCCAGGATCGCTCGCTCGCCCACCCCACTCCTCGCCCTGCTCGGCGCTCTCAGCCAGGCGGGCAGCCTCCAAGGCCCGGTCGGCGACCTCCAGTTCCGAGAGAGCCGAGCCACGCGCCAGTTGCTCGATGGCGCTGCGGTACAGGTTGCGCGTCGGGAAGTCCATAAGGGCAAACGCACTGCCCGCGCGCAAGCGCGCATCGACCAGGCTGACACTTTCAAACAGCTTGGCCCAGTCAATATCGGAAATCAGCCGCATGCTGGTGATGATGTTGCGCACCGTGACATTGGAGGCACCCTGGCGTTGCTGGGCGTGCTGCACCACCTCCTCGACGCAAACACCCTGTGCTTGCAGACGTTCGTCCAGCCAGCCCAGCGCCGGGGTCGTACGCGGATCCTGGTCGCGCAGGCGTTTAGCGAGTTGAGCGGCGAACAGCTCGGGCAACCGCCCGAGCGGACGCGCGGCGATGTCTGCCAGCGCCGAACGGGCGCTGGCAGGTACGAGCAAACGATCGGCCAGTTCGTCGGCGTCCGCGCGGGCCATACGACCGTCGTCGATCTGCTCGGCGAGTCGGCGCAGGTTCTCGATCAGGACGATACGCAGGGTGATCGCCACAGCCCACAACTCACCGATGGTCAGCGGCTGGACCCGCTGGTACGCATCGATGAAACACCGCAGCATGTCGAGGTCGAGATGACTGTCGGTATGCGCAACGAAGGCCCAGGCCAGGCCAAAGACCCGCGGGTAGCCAGCGAACGGTCCCTCGGCGAGCTTCGGCAACTGGCGGTAGTAGCCAGGTGGCAGATCATCGCGAATTTCCCGGATCTGTTCCTCGACGATATGGTAGTTATCCAGCAGCCATTCGGCGGCGGGCACCACGCTGTGGCCGCTCTCAAGCTCCGCGGCGCTCGCCCGGTAGGCGGCGAGCAGGACCGAAGCGTTGTCGTCGAGGCGTACATGCAAGGAAAGCACAGTGGGCGGCCTGGGTGTCACCTGCTGGGCGATGGCCAGACTCTCGGCATGCTGCTCAAGTCGCTCGATACCGAAAAGCGTCTCCCGTACCGGCGCATGGTCACTCCAGGGGGGTGATAGAACGCGCTGCCCAAGTGCCCGGCGGAAGATTGAATGCATAAATAACGTTCCGAGACGCGCATCGGTCTCATCAGCAAGCTAGGTAGCGAACCTCAGACAAGGCGGCAAGGGGCTCGAAACAGCAACATGCCGCTGTTCAGTCAAGCCCGGCGCCAGTCAATCAAAGCCGCCCCATTAGCAGCAGCACGATGACGATGATCACCACAATGCCCAACCCACCGCTTGGCCCGTATCCCCAGCTCCTGCTATGCGGCCAACTCGGGAACGCACCGATCAACAGCAGGATGAGAATAATTAACAGAATTGTGCCCAAGCTCATGGCTATCTCCTCGGACGCATGAAGAAACTGGCTGGTTGACTATCGCTCAAAGCGCGTCCAGCAATCTGACAGAGCCCAGATTGAGTGTATTCACAGGCACGAGTCTGTACGCCAACGCACAGAGTCCGCTCAGAAGCTGATGCGCGGTTCAACGTTAATGGCCCCAGTTGAAATTACAGCTCAGGCGCCCATCACCAGAATCAACGTTGCGCATACGCAGGCATACAACGCGCCTTCGAACAGGGCTTCATGCCAGACAAATCGCAATACCCCCAGGCGGCGCAAGGTCCAGTCCAACAGCAGAAAAATCGGCAAGGCCAGCAACAGCGCCTGGGCGATTGGCGGCAGATAGACGCCCCCCACTTCCAGATCAATGGGCAAGGGCTGGCACTCCTTCCTTGTCTGCGGGTTGAAAGTATTTGCGATGGCGCTCCAGAAACGACACCACGATCAACAACGCCACGCGCATCCTGAATACCGACCACAGGTGTTCATGTACGTCTAGATGCAAGTCGTCCATTTCATCGCCCAAGACATGCAAGCTTCCGAGCAACTGCACAAGGTCAACCCCGGGTCGCCCGGCGATCAATCGCCCTGTCTCTCGGACTGCCGCCAGCAAACGGTTCTGTTGTTGCGTACTCAACAACGCATTGCTCTGCCCCTGCTGCCTGAGCTGGTTCAATGCCACCCCCAGTGCCATGCACCCGAGGCTGACTTCGAACAGCTCGCGAGAGTGCTTGTCGCTGGTCGCCGGCAATAGTCCCAACATCATGGTCAGGCGATCGACCATACGGCTTTCAAACGCAAATTGCTGTTCATCGGTGGCCGGCGTCTTCAACAAAGCGTAGACCTGCTCGCAGCTTTCATTGAACAGCCGGCGCATTCGTAAATCGGGCCTGAACGGGAAGATCAAGGCATACACGCTGAGCGCCATCGCGGCCGCGCAGATATACGCACCGGCAAACTCGAACCACTGAATGGCATTGTTTTGGCCGATTCCTGCGTTTTGCGGCCCCAGCAACAGCATGGTCGTCAGTCCAAGACCAATGCCTGTGCCAGTGGTTGGCGGACTGGCCAGCCCCACCGCGACCGCGTACAGCAATGGCGTAAACAACAAGGCGAGCAACTCGAAGTCACTGATCATCGGCATCAGCATGAACAGATAGAACGCCGACACCACCAAGGCCAGACCCAGCCCCCTGGCAAAGCTTTGACTGGCCAGCAACGGTCGCGGAAAAGTCGCCATCAGCGAACAGAGAATCCCCACTACAATCATCCCGCCACGGGCCCCATCCCAAGCAGTCTCGATCCAGATCAGCCCCGCCACCAGCAACGCGGTAAATGCCCGGATTGCGTTCATTGCTGCCAACGTGAAGTCCAGATGCAACGGGTTGTCCTGGCCGCGGAACACGCAACTGGCTTCCCGTCCTTCCTGGATCGCGTCACTCAGTTCCAGAATCTGCCCCAGTTGCTCCAACATCCGTGCCTGCTCCCAGCGCAGTGCCCAGGCCAATGAACGCAGCGTGGCAGGCATCGTCTCGGTGAGTTGTTCGGCCTTGTAGGCCTGGTCATCGAAACGCTGTTGCAGCGTCAAAAAATGATGCCGCGCCTCAATCGACAATGAGCGACCTTGCACGGCCAGCTCATCAAGGAATGCCAGTTCCTCGCTGCGCAAACGCTGTATCTCTTCCGGCAGCGCGCCTTCCCAACGTTCGGTGAGTAATTGCCGCTGGTGACGCAAAGCCGTCAGCCGCGAAGTCAGCAGCACCAGTTGATTGCCAAGCAATTGCACCAGGCTATTGGAACTGCGCAACCGTGGTGCATCGAAGTACAAATGTCGACGCAGCCCTTCAAGGGCGCTGATCTCGCCCAACAGTTGCATTTGCCGCTTGTGGAAATCGGCCTCGCTTTCCTCGGTTCGAATCACCGCTGCCGCGTGAGTCGCGAGCAGTTTGATCACTTGATCGATCTTGGCGAAGTAACCCTTGGCCACCGCCTCCGGTCGCGCCGTCAGAAGGCTGACAACGCACACGCAGGCCACCGCCAGCAATGTTTCTGTCACGCGAGTGACTGCCAGCAGGAACGTACCCTCCTGATCGGGTTGCGCCAGCAGTGCCACCACCACCGCCGTGTAACCGCTCAGGACAAACGCTTGGGAACTGGTGTAGCGCAACAAGGTGCCGCCGGCGGTACACAGCGCCAACCACAAGGCCAGGGTGATGATGAAGGGCAGCGGCGCCTGGGGGAAAATGGCCATGATCAACACCGCGACTGCCGCGCCCAACGTGGTGCCGATGATCTGGCCGAAACTTCGGGCCAGGGCCATGCCGCCCAATGGCTGACTGACAATGATCACCGCCATGATCGACCACTTGGGCTGGTCGAGGTCGAACACAAAGGCCAGGTACAGCGTCAGCAACCCGGCCACGATGGTTCTCAGGGCAAACAGCAGCACCTCGCGTCCGGGGTTGAGAATCGCCTTGAAGTATTGAAGCAACGGTTGCATGAGTGCGCTCATCGAGTAGTCTCCTGCAAGCGTAGTCATTGCTTCCTTGCTTCGACGAGTTTCAATGTCGACAAGACCTGTAGGCCATTTCGCCGATGGACACGCCTGCGCTGATAGAGCCCGTCGATCACTTCGTCAGCCAAAGCGATTGGACAGGATCCCCCCATGCCCCTAGGCTGAAATCGCTGCGCATGCATCACTCTCTCTATAAAGCCCCTGCCCATGATTGTGCGTCCCAAGCCGAATCTGCTCGGCATGTTGTTTTCCCTTAAAGGCTCGATTGCCAAGCGCATTGCCTTGCGCAGTCTGTTGGTGACGCTGCTGGCGTCGGTAATCGTGCTGGTGGAGATCTGGCACCCGGCGTATTTCTCCAAGGTCAACGCCACGCCGTTCACCCTGCTGGGTCTGTCGTTGTCGATCTTCATGAGTTTTCGCAACAATGCCTGCTACGACCGCTGGTGGGAGGGCCGCAAGCATCTGGGGCAGTTGATCATCGAAGTGCGATCGTTGATTCGTCAAACCCAGGGGCTGATGGCGGCGGCCGAACGTGAACTTATGCTGCGTGAACTCTGCGGGTTCGCCCATGGCCTGATCGCCCGCCTGCGCGTTGAAAACGAGATGGGCGCCATCAAGCCGTGGACGCAGGATGCCGTGGACGCAGCGCATCCGAACATCACTGACGCGCTCTTGCAGCGGATTGGCGTCCGGTGCTCGGCACTTGCCGAGCGCGGCCAGATCAGCGAATGGCGTTACACCCAACTGGAAACGCGACTGGTCAGCCTCAGTCAGGTCCAGGCCAGTTGCGAACGCATCAAAAGTACGCCGCTGCCCTTCCCCTACACCCTGTTGCTGCACCGCACCATCTACCTGTTCTGCATCCTGTTGCCGTTCGCCATGGCCGAACCTCTTGGCTGGCTGACACCGGTGATTACCGCCATTGTCAGCTACACCTTTTTCGGCCTCGACGAAATCGGCGACGATCTGGAAGACCCGTTCGGCTTCGATGAGAACGATCTGCCGTGCAATGCGATTTTGCGCACGCTGGAGCGCGAAGTGCTGGCAGCGCTGGGGCAAACCGACTTGCCACCGGCCCTTGAGCCCGATGACTACGTGCTGAACTGAGCCAGGGTTTGACTCACAGCCCGGCCTGACCGAAGCTGGTGACCTTGTAAAAGCCTGTCAGCTCCCGGATTCCTGCATGCCTCAGTCCCGCCGCTATCTGCTCATCAGCCTCTGTGCACTGTTTGCCCTCGCCCTTGCCTGGTTTTTTTTGCGCAGCACGACGCCCGTGGTGCCGGAGGCAATTCGACGCGGCTACAGCGAAGCGCTGACCCAGGCACGCACGGGTCAACCGGGGGCGGCGCGGGTTCTTTACCAGCAATTGGGCCGCCCTGACCTGTCCGACAAACGCCGCGTTTGGCTGCATGCCGAACTGCCCAACTACCCCAGCCCGCAAGCCTTGAAACTGGCGGATGCGGACCTGCAACATCCATCGGCGGAGGTACGCATCGCGGCGATCAAAAGCATCAGCGGTTTAGTGCCCAATGGACAGCGAAGTCTGTTGCTCGGGCCCTTGCTCGATGACAGCGACCCAAGCGTCCGGTTTGCGGCGGTCAACGCCTTGCTGGGGCTGTCTCCGGATGAGCTGGGGTTGTATTTCGGCCCCCTGGAGCAAGCCATTGACGCTTGGGAGCAGGTCCTCAAGCAGCAGCCGGAAAGCGCCGACACCCAGTACCAACTGGCGCGCCTGCATTTGCATAATGCCGAACTGAAGGACGCGCAGCAGGCATTGGAGCGCACGTTGCAACTGGCGCCCGGCAACTTGCCGGCACTGGTGATGCAGATTGACGTGCTGGATCGACTGGGCCAAAGCGATGCCGCCCAGCAATTGTTGGCGAAGCAGTTAAAGGCCCAGCCCGATTCGGCCTACTTGCAACATGCGTTGGGGCTCTGGTTGCTGCATCACGGGCAAAGTGAGTTCGCCTTGCTCGGGCTGTCCAAAGCCGTGGAGCTTGAACCCGACAATAAGGATTACCGCTACGACCTGGCCACCACGTTGCATGGTGAACAAGAGCTGGAGGCCGCGCAGAAACAGCTGCAGGAAATCGTCCAGCGCCACCCGGCCGATCGCAAAGCGCGCGTGCTGTTGATCAACTATTGGAAGGAAAGCGGACAGTTGCAGAACGTACAGATCCTGTTGGCGCAGCTCGAGCAGCTCAATCCGGATGATCCGGCATTGCAGCAAGGGCTTTAATCAAGATCAAAAGATCGTCCGAACGCGGCCCGAGCCTTCGGCAGCCCCTAAAGGGGGCCGTACGACACAACCGTCGACGCAGCTTCAGGAGAGCATGTCCTGCATGATCTGTTGCAACACATCCAGATCGAATGGCTTGGCCAGGATCGGTGCCTTGCGGGTGATCGGGCTGTCGGTCTCGCGGATTTCCTGCGGGTAACCGCTGATGAAGATCACCTTGAGTTCCGGTCGCAGCTTCACGGCTGGTTCGGCGATTTGCACGCCAGAAATCCCGCCAGGCAGGCGGAAATCGGTGATCATCATGTCCAGGTTTGGTTTGCTCGCCAGGATCTCAAAGGCCTGCTCACCATTTTCGGCTTGCAGCACCCGGTAACCTTCACCCGACAAATAAGCGGACAGCACCATCAAAATCGAAGGGTCATCTTCAACGATCAGTACCACGTCTTGTGCATCTTCACTCATGGAAAACCTTTGTTCGGTCAATAGCTGCTGATACGACCATGTGGTCAATCAGAGGTTGCGTTCATCGGGCTGTTTTCCTGCAGCGGCAGACAAACGCGAAACAAGGCGCCTTCGCCAATCCGGCTCTCGACGGTAATGGAGCCACCATGGGCGGCGACAATCTGCTGCGAAATAAACAACCCCAGGCCCAGCCCCGCCACCACGGCCCTGGTGGAAACCCGCTCGAACTGCTGAAAAATGCGCTGTTGATTCTCTACACCGATCCCGATACCGCGATCCTGAACCTCAACCCGCGCTTGCCCGTGGTGATTGTACACGCGAACGTCGATCGCGCTCTTGGCACCATAGCGCAACGCATTAGTCAGCAGATTGCAAATCACTTGTTCGATACGAAACTCGTCCCAGTCGCCCATCACGGGCTGGTCGGCGATCAAGCTGACTGACGACTCTGCGGCCTCAACCTGCGGTGCGAAGTTCTGCAAAAGATTGTGCACCAGTTGCACCAGGTCAAACCGACTGGGGCGGATAGACAGCTTGCCGGTGCGGATCCGCGACACATCAAGCATGTCTTCGATCAGGCGGATCAAGCTTTTGATCTGCCGTTCGTCGCGCTCGACCATGGCGTGCATTTTGTCCAGGGTGAACGCCGCGGCGTTATCCCGGGCCAGGTGCATTTTGCGCAACTGGGTTTCGAGGATCAGGCCATTGAGCGGTGTACGGACTTCATGCGCAACGATGGACATGAAGTCATCGCGCATGCGCACCGCCTGCTTCAGTTCTTTCTGGGTGTTCTGCAACTGTTCGAGCAACGCCCCCTGTTCGCGGCGACTTTGCTCCAGGGCTTCGACCTGTTGCTTCATCGCCTTGCTCTGGCGATACAGATCGACGAAGACATTGACCTTGCTCTTGACCGCGTGAACATCCAGCGGCTTGTGCAGAAAGTCCACGGCTCCGCTTTCGTAGCCCTTGAATGCGTAGTTGAGATCACGGCCAGCGGCACTGACGAACACAATCGGGATGCTTTTGGTTTTTTCCGTGCCGCGCATCAACTCGGCCAACTCAAAGCCGTTCATGCCGGGCATCTGCACATCGAGAATGGCCAGCGCGAATTCGTGCTGCAACAACAACGACAAGGCTTCGTCGGCGGACAAGGCCTTGTAGACGATGAGGTCCTGCCGCTTGATCAACGCCTCAAGCGCCAGCAGGTTCTCCGGCAGGTCGTCGACGATCAGCAATTTGGCCTGGATGTTACTTAGCATGGGATTTGTTCCCGCTCGACACGAAGACGGCCGAAGCGCCGATCACGATAGCTTCTACACAAGGAATACCTGCACGGTTCATGATTTGCGGTAGATCCTTTCTTGTTTGACCAACGGCTCAAACTGATTGCCATAGGCCGAAAAATCCAGGGTTTCCTTGCTGCCCAGTGCCAGAAAGCCCCGATGACACAAAGATTCGTGAAACAAGCCGAACGTTCGATCCTGAAGCTTTTTGTTGAAGTAAATCAGCACATTACGACACGAAATCAATTGAGTTTCGGAGAATACGCTATCAGTGGCCAGGCTGTGATCGGCGAACGTTACGTTGTCGCACAGGCTCTTGTCGAAAATCGCGTAGTCATAAGCCGCCGTGTAGTAATCGGCGAACGAACGCTGACCACCGGCCTGCTGATAATTGTGAGTGTAGGCCCGAACATTCTGCAGGGAGAAAATCCCCTGCCTGGCTTTATCCAGCGAGCGCGGGTTGATGTCGGTGGCGTAGATGATGGTGCGCTCCAGCAAGCCTTCTTCGCGCAGCAGGATCGCCATCGAATAGACCTCTTCGCCGGTGCTGCAACCAGCAATCCAGACCTTGATCGACGGATAGGTCTTGAGCAGCGGCACCACTTCCTGACGCAGCGCCAGGAAGTGCGAAGGGTCGCGAAACATTTCGCTGACCGGAATCGTCAGCAATTGCAGCAGCTGCATGAACGCGGTTGGGTCGTGCAGGACCTTCTCTTGCAGCGCCGAGATGGTATTGCACTCGAATTGGCTCAATGCATGGTTGACCCGACGCTTGATCGACGCGCCGGAGTAATCGCGAAAATCGTAGCTGTATTTGAGGTAGATCGCTTCGATCAACAACCTCAGTTCGATTTCGCTGCGCTCCATTAGAGGCGTTCCATCTTCGGTAACCACACACGAATCAGCGAGAACAGGCGATCCAGGTCGATGGGCTTGGCCAGGTAGTCGTTGGAGCCGGCCTGCAAGCAGCGCTCCTGATCGTCCTTCATCGCCTTGGCCGTCACCGCAATGATCGGCAGCTTGCGCCAGCGCAGATCCTTGCGGATTTCCAGAGTGGCTTCGAAACCATCCATTTCCGGCATCATCACGTCCATCAGCACCAGGTCGATGTCCTCGACTTCATTTAATCGCTCAATTGCTTCACGACCGTTACGGCCAATCACCACCACCGCACCCTTCTGCTCCAGCGCACTGGTCAGGGCGAAGATATTGCGTACATCGTCGTCCACCAGCAGCACTTTGCGCCCCTCGAACACCTTATCGCGGCTGCGGGCGGTCTTGAGCATGGTCTGGCGTTCATGGGATAAGCGGGATTCGACCTTGTGCAGGAAGAGTGTCACTTCATCCAGCAACCGCTCGGGCGAACGCGCGCCCTTGATGATGATCGAGCGCGAATACTTGCGCAGCTCGGCCTCTTCGTCGGGTCAGGTTGCGTCCGGTATAGACGATCACCGGTGGAAACGAGCAGATATCCTCGCAGGACATGCGCTTGAGCAAGTCGTTGCCAAGCATGTCCGGCAGTTTCAGGTCGATGATCATGCAGTCGAAAATCGTGGTGCGCAGCAAATCGAGTGCATCCTGCGCCAGGCCGACGGCAGTGATTTCGACGTCCTCGTCGCCGATCAATCGGGCGATGCTGTCACGCTGCAGATCGTCGTCTTCGACCAGCAATATGCGTTTGACCTTCTGGGTCAGTTTGGCTTCGAGGCGGGCAAACACCTCCTTGAGCTCCTCGCGCGTAGTCGGTTTGACCGCGTAACCGATGGCGCCCATGTGCATGGCGGCCTCGACACGGTCTTCGACCGAGATCACATGCACGGGAATGTGCCGGGTTTCGGCTTGCTCTTTCAGGCGCTGCAACACCGTCAGCCCGGAATGATCCGGCAGGCGCATGTCCAGCAGGATCGCGTCGGGGATGAATTGCCTGGCCAGGTCGTAGCCTTCATCGGCGCCGTAGGCCACCAGGCACTGATAACCCAGTTCATGGGCCAGATCGTAGAGGATGTGCGCAAAGTCCGGCTCATCTTCCACCACCAGGATGCAACGAGTGGCGAACGGCGCCCCGTAGCGATCATCATCGAAACGCGCGATTTCGACCTCGGCAACCAGCGGCACAGGCGCGGTAACCACGATGGCTTGCGGCATGGTCACCGGCGTAGCTTTCATCGTTTCGACAGGCGCATCGCCCGGTTCGATGTAGTGCTGCGGCAACACCAGGGTGAACACACTGCCCTGCCCCGGCGTGCTGGTCAGGCTGACGGAGCCGCCCAGCAAGGTGGCCAGATCACGAGAAATCGACAGGCCCAGGCCGGTTCCGCCGTAACGACGGTTAGTAGTGCCGTCGGCCTGACGGAAGGCTTCAAAAATGCTGTCCTGATGATCCGGCGCAATGCCGATCCCGGTATCACGGACGATAAAGGCGATGCCCTCGCCTGGCTGAGCCGCGACAATCAGGCTGACTGTGCCCTTTTCGGTGAACTTCACCGCGTTGGACAACAGGTTCTTGATCACTTGCTCCAGGCGCTGGCGATCGGTGAACAGCATCAGCGGTGCGTCAGCACGCAATTCGACTTCAAAATCCAGTTTCTTGTCCGCGGCCAACGGCTCGAACATTCCTCGCAGGCCTTCCACCAGGCGCGCAACGCTGGTGTTCTCCGGACGCACCTCAAGCTTGCCGGCCTCAACCTTGGAAATGTCGAGAATGTCGTTGATCAGGTTGAGCAAGTCGTTGCCGGCGGAATAGATCGACTCGGCGAACTTGACCTGCTCGGCGCTGAGGTTTTCCTGCGGGTTTTCCGCCAGCAATTTCGCCAGAATCAACGAACTGTTCAGCGGCGTGCGCAATTCGTGGGACATGTTGGCAAGGAATTCGGATTTGTACTTGCTGGCACGCTGCAATTCTTCGGCGCGGGCCTCGAGCTCAAGCTGGGCCTGATTCAGCTGGCTGTTCTTCAGGTCCATGGCATCGCGTTGCTCGGCCAGGATCTGCGCCTGTTCGGCGAGTTGCTCGTTGGTTTGCTCCAGCTCGATCTGCTGGGTTTCCAGGTGAGCCTGGGACTCCTTGAGAACCCGCGACTGCTCTTCCAGCTCTTCATTGGCGCTCTTGAGTTCTTCTTGCTGAACCTGCAACTCTTCATTGAGTTGCTGGGTTTCGGCCAGCACTTCCTGTAAGCGCTGGCGATAGCGCGCCGCTTCGATCGAGGTGCCGATGTTGCCGGCAACCAGTTCGAGCAACTCGATGTCACGATCTGTCAGCGGTCGCAGGAAACCGAGTTCGATCACCCCGTTGACGCGATCGTCATCGCTGGTCGGCACCGCCAGTACACTGCGTGGTAAACCTTCGCCCAGGCCGGAGCTGACTTTGAAGTAGTCCCCTGGCACCTCATCAAGACGAATCAGGCGCGCCTGTTGCGCCACCTGGCCGACAATCCCTTCGCCATTGTAAATCTGCTGCTCAAGTGCCTGTTCCCGGGAGAAACCGTAAGACGCGATGCGCTTCAGGCCACCATGCTCCTCACGGACATAGATCGCCGCGACGGCGCTGCCCAGGTATTGCGCGCAGAACTGCAGGATATTGCGGCCCAACAGATTGAGCGATAACTGCCCCAGGACTTGCTCGGCCAGTTCGGTCTGGCCATTGCGCAACCAGGCCTGCTGTTCCAGACGCCGGGCGCTGGCCTGTTGCGCGGCGAGGTTGACGCTGTAGCTGCGGGACAGATTGAGTAGATCCCGGCGGCCGACATAGGCCAGCAATCCGCTGATACCGGCTACGAACAACAGATAAAGGGCGATGCTCCAGATTGTGGCGCTTCGCACTTCTTCATTGCGCGTGGCACGCAACTGCTGCTCCATGTCGATCACGTCTTCGAATTGCTTGCGGATCTCATCGGTCAACCGTTTGCCGCGCCCGACCTTGACGACGCTGCGGTAATCACCGCCTGCGCGCTGCAAATCGATTATCGATTGCGCGTAATTGGCCCATTCCGTCTGCAAGGCCTGGAGCCGGTGCAGGCGGTCGGTTTGCACCGAATTGTCCGCGGTCAGTTCGAGCAAGGTATTGAGGGCGACCGTTATTCTTGGCTTGGCCGTCTCATAGGGCTCGAGAAATTGCTCGTCGCCACTGAGCAGGAAACCGCGCATACCGGTTTCCAGATCGACGGTCAGTTTTACCGCTTCATTGGCATTATTGATCACCCGGTCCGAGTGCTGGACCCACTGGATCACCGACAGCAGATAGGTGATCAGCAAGACAAAGAACGCCGCGCTGATGACACCGACACCCAACGGCAGGCTGACGTTGCGGCTCAGGAGTTTACGGAATCGTTGCTCATCAACCGCAGGCGCAGAGGTCATGGGAAGCCTTGTCGAACTGTTGGATGCCATCGAGTCTGCCCCAAATCGGCCGAGGGGATCCATTTTTCTGACACGTTTTTCGGCAATACCCTGCATTTCACTGCTCCGGCGCAAAGGAGCGGTTATTCTTCGCGGCTCTTGTGCGGCTATTGTTCTTTGTAACGCCTCGGGAACTTGTCGTGATCCGTCCCATACTCATGCAAGAGCCCGGCGATTTCGATCGACGCTATCGTAAATCCAACCTTTGAGAGCCCCACTATGTCCACCAACACATCCACCATCCTGGTCGTCGAAGACGATGCCATCGTGCGCACGCTGATCGTCGATGTGCTGGAGGAACTGGAATACCGGGTACTTGAGGCCGATGGCTGTGAAGAGGCGCTGGATTTCATCAACGATGAGGACCAGCACATCGACCTGCTGATGACCGATGTGGGGCTGCCGGTCATGGACGGCCGGGAATTGGCGAAACAGGCACGCCTGCTGCGCCCCGAGTTGCCGATCCTGTTCGCCAGCGGTTATGCCGAAAGCATCGAGGTGCCTGACGGCATGCATGTGATCGGCAAGCCGTTCTCGATTGATCAACTGCGGGATAAGGTCAAGGACATACTTGAAGTGTAACTAAGCGCTTAAGCCGCACCGAGCACCTGCTCCTGAAAAGAGCGGTGCTTTTTAGTTTTTCCGCAACGGAACAGTCCGCGCCCTCAACAACTTTATGACCCCATCTGAAACAGGCACTAATACAATGCCAGTTGCCCAATAACTTAAACTAAAAGAGGATCCCCACACCTTTAAGCAACAACCAGTAGAAGGAACTACTAATGGACCAACAGCACACAGCTGTGAATTATAATTTGCAACTATCCAACCCTCAAGACATCACCCCTCGACTTAAACAAGGCATTGAGAGCGATAAAATCGAGCGAGGCGAAATCATCGCACAGCTTAAAAAGGCTATTTCCGGAAAAGAAAACAATGAGCAGATAGACTGGGAAGAGCTATTCATTACAGTGACCGAAGGTTCTTCGTTCGAACAGGCGCTGCGCCCCGGCGCTGTCATGTTACAGAGCATGATCGACAAGCCCGCCTTTAAAGAAGTGCTCGCCTACTATTCCGTCCATCCCGATGCTTCGTTCTATGTTGTCGATGCAGGTCACATCATCGCCTCCCATAATGGCCGCGAAATACGATTGACCGCAAAGACCAAACTTGATCCGGACCTCAATGATGATTTGGTTGCAATCGCGGATATTGCAGCAACCATCGACAGAGTGGTGTTCTTCGACAATCGGCTGGGTGTTGCTCAATGGATCACATTCCACGAATACGAACTGCCCGAAGATGTAAAACGCATAAAAAACCTGATCAAACATCTAGAGTTTGACTACCACCCTTCCCCTGCATTGGGTAACTACTGGGAAGCCATCACGAGCAGTGAGGACAGGGCTTTGGTGTTGTCGGCGGATGACAGGCAAACAATTCGTACCTTGACCGCTCAGCACATCGGCGGACGCGGAAAACTGCTGGTGGACCTGTGTAGCATTGCATTGGGAAATCGTTCGAAAACAGCAAACCGATTGAATTGCCGCGAACTGCTGCATGAATTGGGTGTACACCCCTATTTCAAAAGCTGGTCCGAAAGTTACTTAAAAGCGCTTGACTGGTACGGATCCAAATCAGGTGAGTCCGTCTCAGAGTTGAACCTCGAGCAGGTGCTCATGACTGCAATTATTCTCGACATTTACCCGGACGCGGGAGGCGACGAGCGTCGAAATCACATCGCGGGTTACAACCTTTATGCACCTGAAAACATAGAGAAATCGGTTCCAGAGGTTTTCACTGAACTGGAACGGCATCTTGAGAATGAGCATGACATTCCTTCTAACACCAGTACGCTCGCCGCCTACTTGCTGCTGGCAGGCAGGGCACCCGAATTTCTGGTAAGAAATCTGCCCGAATCATTGCGACTGGGCACCCCCGAATGGATTACGTTCTGTCGGGGTGTTGCCATAGCAGAAGCCAACGCTTGCGGCTCCGTGCTTTCCATGACATTTGCAAACGTCATGCAACTTGAAGCGATTGAGCCAGTCAACAACGAGCAGGAAATTCTGCACAGCGTGCTATCAGTAGACCCGATTATTGACTGGGCGCTGTTGAACAACGTGATTACTCTTGAGCAGGTGATCAGTGACTATAAAGGTTCTGGTGATCGTGCCATTGAGGCTTATCAGACCTTTGCGGATGCCTATTCGCAAGCAGTCGCCACGTTATCGACCCCACTGCCCAGCCGAAAAGCGATTTCCCGGGAGATACTTGAGCAGATCGTGCCGGACTGCGATTTCATCGACGAAAAAATACTGTTCGAGAAACAACGGGGTTGGCACGAGTTCAACAATTTCGAGCCGTTAGCCATGTCCATGGTAGAGCTCAACATGTCCAACCATCTGGGGACACTGAACTGGGATTTGAAAAGAAGCCCTAGTCTCTACCAGAGATTTCCGCACCTTGTGCCTAATCTGGTCTCTACGGAGGGGATTTTCAAACGTCGTTTTGACCAGGCTTATGCGCCATTGGAAAAAGCGATGGCCAGTATTGTCAAGCTGGCTTTGTCGGCGTTACCGCCGGCTGACCGGGTTCGTTTGCTGTGCGGTGAAGTCACTTTCTTCACTATCCGGCCCTCGGTTGCCATCATCCAGCCTCCCGATTTGTTTCCTCAGGAAAAACAGAAAGCCAAAGATGAAGCCACGGGTCGCTATGGCGTCGTGATGTGCTCGAAATATGAAGGCCGGTTGTATTGTTATGAACTGTTCACCTTGCACGGTGAATGCAGGGAGAACCCTCAACTGGCAGCACTTGTGCAAAAAGAAGGTCTGCTGGCACAACCTGCGAGACTGGACTTTACCGATCACATCAACAGTTTGAGCAAAGCCGAAAAAATCCACAATTTGCCAACTGATATAGAGAGCTATACCCATGGAGTTCCACCCGGCAACACCCGGTCCAGTCATGGGGTAATTGAAAAACTGGGATCATTGAACGCATCGGTAAAAACAACACGCACTATTAAGCCTGGTTATTATGAGAGCTATCAAAGCGAAGAATTCAGCCCCCTGACAAATTTCATTTTGAAGCATCGCCCCCTCTGGACGTATGACGAACTGATAGAAGACGCACGGGGCCGAACAGAACTGGAGCAAAGACACTCAAAGGAAGAACAACAATTCGAGACATTCATTAATATTATTGTGCCTTTTAAATCCTGCATCGAAGACTTCTTCTCCGACGATCCGGACCGTAACAGGGGCAGTACGTTGTCCTGCACGCTTGAACTAGCGATGACCGTTTTGCTGGTTGTTGGCGTCGCCGCAAAAGCCGCTAGCGTTGCGGCAAAGGCCGTTTCCACGGCCTCGAAGACCAGAGCGCTAGCCAAGTTGGGCCTAGGGTTTCTCCACTCTGTGTTCAACCCGCTGGACGGTACGCCAGAGCTGATCCTGGGCGTCGGAAAGTATTTAAAGAAAGGTGTATTGGGTATCAGTCGGGCTGGCTTGAACTCTTTGGAAAGTGCAACCCATCAACTTCGAAGACTGACCGGCAGTGCTGACGCTTATGACTTGATCAAAGCGGCGCAACGAACTGATATCGGACAAGGAACCTGGCGTCCGCTGGGTAGCTCTGGAGATTCTTTCGTCGTGTCTGCGGTCCGCATGCAGGATGACTGGTACGCTCTCAACCGGCTGGGGCAGCCGTGGGGAAAGAAACTCAAAAACTTCGACTTGAGTTTCAAGTCCTACGTTCGCAAGAAACTCCTGCCGGATAGCTTCGTCTCCGCCTATGTCAAAAGAAGCTTACCGATCGCCCAGACAAAAATTGACACCGCACTGCATCAACTGGTGGCGAACAGTGCTGATTTCGAAGTAAAAGCAGTAATAAAGTATTTCTTCGGCAACAGTTCCGCTCAAACTGTTGAGCACCTGACCGAAGCATTACGCAAAATGAAAAAAGACCTCAATCACATCTCCCTGAAGAACATAGATATTGTAAAAAAACCTTCGGACGGCGCGCTGGCGGCAATGCTTCCCGAGACCTTCGCGCGATGGAAAGCAGCGAATTACCCTGCCGATTCAGTTAACAGTCGATTCATTAAGATCTACTCGGACAATATGACTGACTTTTTCCAAAAGGAAAGGTTCGACAGAGGACGGATCGCTGATGGCGTGGTGCATGAGATGTCTCATGGCTCACAACGTACGATTGACCTGATGTATGGCAACCCGGATCCCGCATTTGGTAAGGCCGGCGATGTCGATGTGACTCAGTTGATGAATCTGGCGAAGCATCCGGAAGGATTAGATCCTTTCACATTGCGGGATGCCGATCACAAGGGGTTCCGTGAGTTTAACCAGCTTAAAAAAGACTTGCCCAAGATCGTTGCCGAGGCTCCTGCACTCCTGAACGCCGACTCTTACGCCCTGGCTATTGGCTTGCTGAATCAACGATCGGCCAATTACCCGCGCTTTCTCGAAAACCTGGGCCGGATGAGGAGCAAGTTCGACACCGCAACCGGTAAGCACATCACGGAGGCTGTGATCATTAATCTGTCTACACTCGCCTAGATGCCTGGAACAGAAAATCTCTGTCAACGGGGGCGCTGACCTCCCGTCGACTCAAGTAAACGGCCGCAAACTCACAGGAATCGCCTCCTGTGGTTTAATTGCGGCCTTTTCTTCGTCCCTCCTCGCCTACACCAAGGAACACTGTCATGAGTCAGCTCAACGCAACCAAAGTCCTGGTCATTGGTTACGTCTGGCCCGAGCCCCGTTCTTCAGCGGCCGGTGGGCACGTCATGCAAATCCTTGAAACATTCTTGCAGCAAGGCTGGGACGTCACCTTCAGTAGCCCGGCCGGCACCGGCGAACATCGGGCTGATCTGACGGCGTTGGGCATTCGTGAAATTCCGATTGAATTGAACAACAGCAGTTTCGACGACTTCGTCAGTGAACTTGCTCCGGACATAGTGCTGTTCGATCAGTTCATGATGGAGGAGCAGTTTGGCTGGCGGGTCGAAAAATACTGTCCCGATGCCCTGCGTGTCCTCGAGACATCGGATCTGCAAAGCTTGCGGCACGCCCGGCATCAGCGCCTCAAGGATCGCTTGAAGGTCAGTGACGACAATAATGATTTCAGCGACTTGTTCGCGCCGGCGTTGCGCGAAGAGTTCGAACTGATGGCTGATACCGATCTCGCCAAACGGGAGATTGCTGCGCTGTACCGTTGCGACTTGAACCTGATGATCTCTGAAGTGGAGATCGAATTGCTGGTCGAGCAATTCAAGCTGCCGCGCAACTTGTTGCACTGGTGTCCGCTGATGGTCGAACCTGAGCTCGTGCCGCCGACAGCCTTTGAAGATCGGGCGCACTTTCTCAGCATCGGCAATTTTCGACATGCGCCGAACTGGGATGCGGTGCTCTGGATGAAAACAGCCATCTGGCCGTTGATCCGCGAGCAACTGCCCACGGCTCAGTTGCATATCTACGGTGCTTACACCCCCCCCAAAGCTACCGCGTTGCACAACCCGGCCCAGGGTTTTCATGTCATGAACTGGGCAGAAGATGCTTTGCAAGTGATGTCGGCGGCACGCATTTGTCTGGCGCCTCTACGCTTCGGTGCCGGTATCAAAGGCAAGATCGTCGACGCCATGTTATGTGGCACCCCCACGGTGACGACGCCCATCGGCGCCGAAGCCATGCATGGCAATCATCCCTGGCCTGGGACCGTGGCCCGCACGGCACGGGAACTGGCTGACTGTGCGGTGCGCCTGTATAAGGATGAAGCGCTTTGGGCGCAGGCCCAATCCCACGGACAGAGGTTACTGGCCGATCGATATAAAATGTCGGAACATGGCCCGGCATTGATCAAGAAGTTGTTGCACTGCCAACAGCACTTGACTCAACTTAGACGCGATAATTTTACCGGTAGTATGTTGCGTCATCACCACCATAAAAGTACGCAATACATGGCGCAATGGATTGAGGCGAAAAACCGAAACCCTGCTTAAGTTACGCACAACCAAATACACATATCTTGCATTATCACAACGATTGATCGCCCCGCTCTTTCCCTTTATAAATTATTGACCGAAGTGAGTAACAGCCACTCACTTCGGCCAACCGATAACACCTATCAAACTATGCAAGGAAGCATTAAATGGACAATACTGTTCAGAACAACTACGTACTTAGAAACTGGATGGCCAGCACGCCGGCAATCGATACACTGTCGCTCAATGAGTTGACACTGCCAGGCGCCCATAACGCCGGAAGCGACTGGAAAGCCACTTGGCTGCAAGGCCCGGGAGCCCATTGGCTGGCCTGTCAGCATAAATCGTTTTATTCCCAGCTACACAACGGTTCCCGCGCGCTGGATATTCGCCTGACTTACGACGCCCGCGCGCCGGGACTTGGAAAATTTCGCTGTCATCATAACAATTATCGCAATGACCGAACCCTGGGCCAACTTGTAACCGATGTAGAAAAATTCCTTCAGGAAAACCCCAATGAATTCATCATCCTGGACTTTCACGATCTGAGCGGAAGCACGTTTGACTTCGCTTATTTTAATGACATGATGATCCACTTTCTCGGTCATCGGATCATTCCCAGCAAAAACCGGTCGCTGAGTCTGCGTCAACTCAAACAAATCAGTTCTTTGCAAAGAATACTGGTCGCAGCCCCCAGGAACAGAGCCCTTGATCAAAACCTATTCATTGAACAGATCGAGCACAAATGGTCTGGCAACGGCCTCACCAGTGCCTCCGAGTTGGAACAGCACATTACAAAAGTGCTGAAGTTTCCGCCAGGCACATGGGCACCATGGTCCCTGTCCGCGACCAGTTATAGCGCTCTCGGTGGTCCGGTAGATATTCACGATGAGCTTAATTCGTGGTTTGACCCGAATAAAAGCGACTGGGCAACACGGTGCAACATTATCAATGTCGACTTCATTGAAGAAAGCAACATCGTTTCGTATTGCCTGACCGCAAACCTGAGTAAAGCGGCCAAGCGCGCCAACTAGCGCAGAGCCATTAAAGGATTAATTCTTATGCAAGTATTTCCGTGACTGGCGATGCAGTCGCGCGCTTCTATGCTGGGTCATGAAAGCCTTTCTACGCAGGCGAGCAATAGAGGTATGGCACGCAGCCACACCCTAAACATGGACCTCGTCCCCTCCATGGAAGGGACGAGTCTACGACAAGGAACTGTCATGACCCATAACGCAGTAATCACGCTGGATAAACAAAAATGGATGAGTAATGCCCTCGACATCGATCGTATAAAACTGACTGATGTTATCTGGCCCGGCGCCCATAACGCCGGCATGGATAAACAGGCGCCTAATTATGAGGTGGTCGTCGGCAACTGGACGACATGTCAAAACGGTTCATTTGCATGGCAATTGTCCAATGGCGCACGGGCATTCGATATCCGCCTGGGCTACACCGAGGGGGCTGAGCAGTCGATTTTCTATTTCCATCACCATGGATATCAATCACATCGGGTTCTCGATGAACTCATCAGCGCAGTTTCATCTTTCCTGGACCGAAACCCGGATGAATTCGTGGTTTTGGACTTTCATCAGCTAGGGGACGGTAACAATCGCTTTGACTATCAGAAACTCAATGAGCTTCTGGTCAGCCAACTCGGACAGCGAGTGATACCGCCCGACAACGCCACAAAAACGATCGGCGAGCTCAAGCGGATCAGTGCTCGCCGCCGGGTGATATTAGCGGCGCCCGTACGGCGGGAACTGGATGAGAATTATTTCTGGCCGCGTATTACACACAAGTGGATCAACAAGCGGTTTACCGACACCGAGGATTTGAAAACCCATATTTCCAACACACTCAAAGACGCGCCATACGAAACATTTCTATGGTCGTTATCGGCCACCAGCTACGCGTTTCTGGGAGGGCCTCAAGACATCAAAAACCACATCAATGACTGGTTCAATCCCACCCGGGACTGGGTGACGCGCTGCAGCATCATTAATACCGACTTTTTCGATGAATCCGAAATCGTTCGTTACTGCTGGAGTGCCACCAGCATGAAAGCGGTATACGGTGATGCCTTGCATGCCCCCGCCTGAGCACAGTCGCGTTGCAAGCTGGCCTTAGGCATCCCGAAAGAGGCATGATCAAGGGGCGATAACAATCAAAGCGCCCTGACATGACCCGAACAGCCAGAGTCACCGATCCTTCCTACGAATTGATGGACGACCACAACGGGTTGTCCATCATCTATCGCCAACACGGATTCCCCTGCCCCCTGGTGCGCTGGCATTTCCACAAGGAATACGAACTGCACCTGATCATCGCCAGCTCCGGCAAGGTGTTCATCGGTGACTACATCGGTAACTTCTACCCGGAAACACTGTTCCTGACCGGCCCCAACCTGCCCCACAACTGGATCAGCCAGGTGGCCGAAGACGAAGTGGTGCCCGAGCGCGACACGCTGGTCAATTTCACTGACGAGCTGTTCGAAAGTGGCCATCAGGTATTCGCTGAACTCAAGACAATTGCGCCCTTGCTGGAGCGCGCGCAGTACGGCATCGAGTTTCGCTGCAAGCGCACCATACGCCAGGCCATGACCTTGATGCAGCGCATCGCCGACACCCAAGGCATGACCCGGCTTGGGCATTTTTTCATTCTGCTGGAGTTGCTGGCGGCGTCCGATGACTACCAGTTGCTGTCCGGTGCCACAACGCCGCAATTGGCCGATGAACACAATATCGACCGTACCAACCGGGCGGTGGATTACATCTTTGCCCATTACGCCAGGGATTTAACGCTGGAAGAGGTGGCCGAGCATCTGGGTCTGAAGCCGACCTACTTCAGCCGAGTGTTCAAACAGGCCACCGGACGCTGCTTCATCGAGTTCGTCAATCGCCTGCGCATCAGCAAATCCTGCGAGCTGCTGGCCGATGGCGACAAAACGGTGACCGATGTGTGTTTCGAGTCGGGCTTCAACAACATTTCCAACTTCAACCGGCGTTTTCAGCAACTCAAGGGCATGACGCCGTCGCACTATCGGCGGCTGGCGGTGCAACGGTTGACTGAGCAGAATCAGCACTGACTTATCCTGTACCACGGATCCCTGTAGCAGCTGCCGAAGGCTGCGTTCGGCCGCGCAGCAGTCGCAAACCCGGCCACTCCACCTCTTCTGTATCGCCGCAGCTTCGGACCCGGCGAGGGCTTCGCCCTCGAACGCAGCCTGACGGCAGCTGCTACAGCGCGGCATGCAGCGACACCAGCCCCTGACTTCCCAGTGCAAAAAAGTATCGATCACAGTGCGATGGATGATTTGTCAGCCTGTCAATTGAAGGCTGTAATCGCTGCACATTCTTCCCTCCGCAGGAAGACACAAAAACAATAACTGTCCTTCTGTAACCCCCGGGTGCAGAAAAGGAGTGCACGATGCAACCTTCGGTAAAAGCTCTGCTTGCCCTCACCTGCATGACCCTCAGCAGCGTCAGCCTCGGCGCTCAGACCCTGACCATCGCCACCGTCAACAACAGCGACATGATCCGCATGCAAAAGCTCTCGAAAACCTTCGAAGCCGAGCATCCGGACATCAAACTCAATTGGGTGGTGCTTGAAGAAAACGTCCTGCGCCAACGCCTGACCACCGACATCGCCACCCAGGGCGGGCAGTTTGATGTGTTGACCATCGGCATGTACGAAGCCGCACTCTGGGGTGCCAAGGGTTGGCTGGAACCGATGAAGGACTTGCCGGCCAACTACGCCCTCGACGACGTTTTCCCTTCGGTGCGTGAAGGTCTTTCGGTCAAGGGCTCGCTCTATGCCCTGCCGTTCTACGCTGAAAGCTCCATCACCTATTACCGCACCGACCTGTTCAAGGACGCCGGGCTGACCATGCCGGAACGCCCGACCTGGGAACAGATCGGCGAATTCGCCAGCAAACTCACCCATAAAGATAAAGAACAGTACGGCATCTGCCTGCGCGGCAAGGCTGGCTGGGGCGAAAACATGGCGCTGATCACCACTGTCGCCAACGCCTATGGCGCGCGCTGGTTCGATGAGAAATGGCAGCCGGAATTCACCGGTGCTGAGTGGAAAAATGCGCTGAATTTCTACGTCGACACCATGAAAAAGTCCGGCCCGCCCGGCGCATCGAGTAACGGTTTCAATGAGAACCTGGCGCTGTTCAACAGCGGCAAGTGCGCGATCTGGGTCGATGCCAGTGTGGCCGGCTCGTTCGTGACCGACAAAACCCAGAGCAAAGTCAGCGACCACGTCGGCTTTACTTACGCACCGCATCAGGTCACCGACAAAGGTTCGGCCTGGCTGTATTCGTGGGCACTGGCCATCCCCACCAGTTCCAAGGCCAAGGAAGCGGCGAAAACCTTCAGCGCCTGGGCCACGTCCAAGGAGTACGGAGCCCTGGTCGCGGAAAAAGACGGCATCGCCAACGTGCCACCAGGCACTCGCGCCTCGACCTACACCGAGGCATACATGAATGCCGCGCCGTTCGCCAAGGTGACGCTGGAATCGCTGAAAGCCGCGGACCCGAGCCAACCGTCGCAAAAGCCCGTGCCCTACATCGGCATCCAACTGGTAACCATTCCTGAATTCCAGGCCGTGGGCACCCAGGTTGGCAAGCTGTTCTCGGCGGCGCTGATCGGCCAGACCACGGTCGACCAGGCCCTGACCGCCGCCCAGTCAACCACCGAACGTGAAATGAAGCGCGCCGGTTATCCCAAATAACCAGCGCCCCATGTGGGAACAGGTTTGTGTGGCGAGGGGGCTTGCCCCCGTTCGGCTGCGAAGCAGTCGCAAAGTGTTTTTGGGGCCGCTTCGCGACCCAACGGGGGCAAGCCCCCTCACCACACAAGCCTCGCCCCTACAGTTGATCTTCATTTGTCTGTTCCCAATCGGTTCTGATCGCCATGAATACTTCAACCACTGTCAAAGCTCACATGGACATCCCGCAACCGCTGCGTAAAAGCCGGTTGACCAACCCCGGCTGGTTTCTGGTCAGCCCCTCGGTGGCGTTGCTACTGCTGTGGATGATCGTGCCGTTGGGCATGACCATTTACTTTTCGATGATCCGCTACAACCTGCTCTACCCTGGCGAAAACGAATTCGTGGGGCTGGAGAACTTCAGCTACTTCCTGAGCGATTCGGGTTTCCTGCCCGGCGCCACCAATACCCTGTTGCTGGTGGGCAGTGTGTTGCTGATCAGCGTGGTGTTCGGCGTGTTGATCAGCGCGTTGCTGGAGGCCAGTGAGTTTCTCGGTCGCGGCATCGTGCGGGTGATGTTGATCTCGCCGTTCTTCATCATGCCCACCGTCGGTGCGCTGATCTGGAAGAACCTGATCTTTCACCCGGTCTCGGGGATTCTCGCCTACATCTGGAAGCTGTTCGGCGCGCAGCCGGTGGACTGGCTGGCGCACTACCCGCTGCTGTCGATCATCATCATTGTGTCCTGGCAATGGCTGCCCTTCGCGATCCTGATCCTGATGACCGCCATGCAGTCCCTCGACCAGGAACAGAAAGAAGCCGCACGCCTGGACGGTGCCGGCCCGATCGCGATTTTCTGGCACCTGACCTTGCCACACCTGGCCCGGCCGATTGCGGTGGTGGTGATGATCGAAACCATCTTCCTGCTGTCGGTGTTCGCCGAAATCTTCACCACCACCAACGGTGGCCCCGGTTACGCCTCGACCAACCTCGCCTACCTGATCTACAACCAGGCGCTGGTGCAGTTCGACGTCGGCATGGCCTCCGCCGGTGGCTTGATCGCGGTGGTGATTGCCAACATCGCGGCCATTGTGCTGGTGCGCATGATCGGCAAAAACCTGACAGACAAAGCCTGAGGCCCGCGCCATGACTCTTCAACAATCCCGTCGTCTGCAAAGCCTGCTGCTCGGCACCCTGGCCTGGGCCATCGCGATCCTGATTTTCTTCCCGATCTTCTGGATGGTGCTGACCAGTTTCAAGACCGAAATCGACGCCTTCGCCACGCCACCGCAATTCATCTTCACGCCGACGCTTTCGAACTACCTGCACATCAACGAGCGTAGCGATTACTTCAGCTTCGCCTGGAACTCGGTGGTGATTTCCTTCAGCGCCACCGCTTTGTGCCTGCTGATCGCGGTGCCGGCCGCCTACTCCATGGCGTTCTACGAAACCCAGCGCACCAAAGGCACGCTGCTGTGGATGCTCTCCACCAAGATGCTGCCGCCAGTGGGCGTGCTGATGCCGATCTACCTGTTGGCCAAGAGCTTTGGCCTGCTGGATACGCGAATCGCGCTGATCGTGATCTACACGCTGATCAACCTGCCGATCGTGGTCTGGATGGTTTACACCTACTTCAAAGACATCCCCAAGGACATCCTCGAAGCCGCACGCCTGGACGGCGCCACCCTGTGGCAGGAAATGGTCCGGGTGCTGCTGCCGATCGCCAAGGGCGGCCTGGCCTCCACAGTGTTGCTGTCGTTGATCCTGTGCTGGAACGAGGCGTTCTGGTCGCTGAACCTGACCTCGTCCAAAGCCGCGCCACTGACCGCACTGATCGCCTCTTACTCAAGCCCCGAAGGTTTGTTCTGGGCCAAGTTGTCGGCGGTGTCGACCCTGGCTTGCGCGCCGATCCTGATCTTCGGCTGGATCAGCCAGAAACAGCTGGTCCGCGGCCTGTCGTTTGGCGCCGTGAAATAGCCCTCAAAGAATAAACATAAAGGAGCGCCATCATGGCCAACCTGAAAATCAAAAATCTGCAAAAAGGCTTCGAAGGTTTTTCCATCATCAAAGGCATCGACCTGGAAGTGAACGACAAGGAATTCGTGGTGTTCGTCGGCCCGTCGGGTTGCGGCAAGTCGACCCTGCTGCGGCTGATCGCCGGCCTTGAAGAAGTCAGCGGCGGCACCATCGAGCTCGATGGCCGCGACATCACCGAAGTCAGCCCGGCCAAGCGCGACCTGGCGATGGTGTTCCAGACCTACGCCCTGTACCCGCACATGAGCGTGGGTAAAAACATGTCGTTCGCCCTCGACCTGGCCGGTGTAGCGAAAGCCGAAGTCGAGAAGAAGGTCGGCGAAGCAGCGCGCATTCTGGAGCTCGGGCCGATGCTCGAACGTAAACCGAAACAGCTGTCCGGCGGTCAGCGTCAGCGCGTAGCGATCGGCCGGGCCATCGTGCGTAACCCGAAAATTTTCCTGTTCGACGAACCGCTGTCCAACCTCGACGCCGCCCTGCGGGTGCAAATGCGCCTGGAACTGTTGCGCCTGCACAAAGAACTGCAAGCCACCATGATCTACGTGACCCACGATCAGGTCGAAGCCATGACCATGGCCGACAAAGTCGTCGTGCTCAATGGCGGTAAGATCGAGCAAGTCGGTTCGCCACTGGACCTGTATCACCAGCCGGCCAACCTGTTTGTCGCAGGTTTTCTCGGCACACCGAAAATGGGCTTCCTCAAAGGCAAAGTCACCCGTATTGAAAGCCGGGGCTGCGAAGTGCTGCTGGACGCCGGCACCCGCATCACTCTGCCGCTGAGCGCGGCCAACCTGAGCGTCGGCGGCGCGGTGACCCTGGGCATTCGCCCGGAACACCTGGAATTGGCGCAACCTGGCGACTGCACGTTGCAAGTCACCGCCGATGTCAGCGAACGTTTGGGCAGCGACACCTTCTGCCATGTGCTGACGTCGTCCGGCGAAGCGTTGACCATGCGCGTTCGCGGCGATCTGGCCAGCCGTTATGGCGAAACCCTGAGCCTGCACCTGGACGCCGAACACTGCCATTTATTCGATGCCAACGGCGTGGCGCTGACTCGTCCACTGCGCGCCGCAGCCTGATATCAGAGAACATGCGATGAAACTGAACAAGTCCAACCTCAACCGCCTCGCCCCCGAGGTGGCCCTGCCCACCTACACCCTGAGCGACACCCGCCAGGGCATCGCGCACATTGGCGTCGGCGGTTTCCACCGCGCACATCAGGCGTACTACACCGACGCCTTGATGAACACCGGCGAAGCACTGGGCTGGGCCATCTGCGGGGTTGGCCTGCGCGCCGAAGACCGTCGTGCCCGGGACGATCTCAAAGAACAGGATTACCTGTTCACCTTGTTTGAACTCGGCGATACCGACGACACCGAAGTGCGAGTCATCGGCGCGATCCGCGACATGCTGCTGGCCGAAGACGGCGCCGAGGCGCTGATCGATAAACTGGCCAGCCCCGAGATCCGCATCGTCTCGCTGACCATCACCGAGGGCGGCTACTGCATCGACGACAGCAATGGCGAGTTCATGGCGCATCTGCCACAGATCCAGCACGACCTGAGCAATCCGAACACGCCGAAAACCGTGTTCGGCTTCCTCTGCGCCGCGCTGGCCAAACGGCGTGCCGCCGGCACGCCCGCGTTCACGCTGATGTCCTGCGATAACCTGCCGCACAACGGCGCGGTGACCCGCAAAGCCTTGCTCGCATTCGCCGCCCTGCGCGATGCCGACCTGCGCGACTGGATCGAGCGCAACGTCAGCTTCCCCAACGCCATGGTCGACCGCATCACGCCGATGACCAGCATCCAGCATCGCCTGCAATTGCACGACAAACACAGCATTGACGACGCCTGGCCAGTGGTCTGCGAACCGTTTGTGCAGTGGGTGCTGGAAGATAAATTCGTCAACGGTCGCCCGGCCTGGGAAAAAGTCGGCGTGCAGTTCACCGACGACGTCACGCCTTACGAAGAGATGAAGATCAAACTGCTCAACGGTAGTCACCTGGCCCTGACTTATCTGGGTTTTTTGAAGGGTTACCGCTTCGTTCACGAAACCATGAACGACCCGCTGTTCGTGCGCTACATGCGCGCCTACATGGACCTGGACGTGACGCCGCAACTGGCGCCGGTGCCGGGCATCGATTTGACCGAGTACAAAAACACCCTGGTGGCGCGCTTCTCCAATCAGGCGATTGCCGATCAACTGGAGCGGGTGTGTTCGGACGGCTCATCGAAGTTTCCGAAATTCACCGTGCCGACCCTCAACCGCTTGATCGCCGACGGCCGCGAGACCAAACGTGCGGCGCTGGTGGTGGCGGCCTGGGCGCTGTACCTCAAAGGCGTGGATGAGAACGGTCAGACCTATGCAATTCCGGATCCGCGGGCGGCGTTCTGTCAGGCGCTGGTGGCCGATGATGCATTGATCACCCAGCGGCTGCTGGAGGTTGAGGAGATTTTCGGCACGGCGATTCCGCGTTCGCCAGAGTTCGTCGCGGCGTTCGAGTGGTGCTGTAACAGCTTGCGGGAAGTTGGCGTGACGCAGACGCTCGAACGAGTGCTGGCCGTCTGATTATTCCCACGCTCTGCGTGGGAATGCAGCCCGGGACGCTCCGCGTCCCATCCAGAAGCGGACGCAGAGCGTCCATTGATGCATTCCCACGCAGAACGTGGGAACAATCTTCGGTAGGGTGTTTCCATGGCAAACCAACAACTATTCCTGGGCATCGACTGCGGCACCCAAGGCACCAAAGCCGTGATCCTCGACGCACACAGCGGTCAGGTCCTCGGTCAGGGCGCTGCTGTCCACAGCCTCATCAGCGGCCCCAATGGCCGTCGCGAGCAAGACACTGCCCAGTGGCTGGAAGCCTTTACCCAGGCCACCCGTCGCGCGTTGCTCGCCGCGGATGTCGATGGTCAGGCCATCCTCGGCATCGGCGTTTCCGGCCAGCAGCATGGTCTGGTGCTGCTCGACGATCACGGCCAGGTACTGCGCCCGGCCAAGCTCTGGTGCGATACCGAATCCACCCCGGAGAATGATCGTCTACTGGCTCATCTGGGCGGTGAAAAAGGCTCCCTGGAGCGCCTCGGCATCGTTATCGCGCCGGGCTACACCGTGTCCAAGCTGCTCTGGACCAAAGAACAACACCCGGAAATTTTCGCCCGCATCGCCCGTATCCTGCTGCCCCATGACTACCTCAACTATTGGCTTACCGGCCGCAGTTGCAGCGAGTACGGCGATGCGTCGGGCACCGGCTATTTCAACGTACGTACGCGCCAGTGGGACTTGCAACTGCTGCGCGACATCGACCCCAGCGGGCGCCTGCAAGCCGCGCTCCCGGAGCTGATCGATGCCCACCAGCCGGTCGGTACGATCCTGCCGGGCATCGCCGAGCATCTGGGCATCAACCCCAAGGCCCTGGTCTCCAGCGGCGGTGGCGACAACATGATGGGCGCGATCGGCACCGGCAACATCAAGCCCGGCGCGATCACCATGAGCCTCGGCTCTTCGGGGACGGTCTACGCCTATGCCGAGCAAGCGCACGTCAGTCCGGACGCCTCGGTGGCGACGTTCTGTTCCTCCAGCGGCGGCTGGCTGCCGCTGATTTGCACCATGAACCTGACCAATGCCACCGGCGCGATTCGCGAGTTGTTCGAACTGGATATCGAGCAGTTCAACGCCTTGGTCGAACACGCGCCGATTGGTGCTGAAGGCGTGTGCATGCTGCCGTTCCTCAATGGCGAACGCGTTCCCGCCCTGCCCCATGCCAGCGGCAGCCTGCTGGGGTTGACCATGACCAACCTGACCCGGGCCAATCTGTGCCGCGCCGTGGTGGAAGGCACCACCTTCGGTTTGCGTTACGGGCTGGACCTGCTGCGCCACAATGGCTTACAAAGCCGCAGCATCTGCCTGACCGGCGGCGGCTCGAAGAGCCCGGTGTGGCGGCAAATCGTCGCCGACATCATGAATACGCCAGTGATTTGTACCGAACAGAGCGAGGCCGCGGCGCTTGGCGCAGCGATTCAGGCGGCGTGGTGCAAGTCTTGGGCAAACGGCCACGAAGACAGCCTGGCGGACTTGTGCGAGCGCTGCGTGAAGCTCGACCTGGCCAGTGAAACCCTGCCGATTGCAGAAAATGTACAGGCCTGTCAGCAGGCCTACGAACGCTATCAACAGCATGTCGCAACCCTTTAAAGAGCGAGCAACTATGTATCTGGTGTGTGGTGAAGCGCTATTCGATTTCTTCAGCGAAGACGATGCCAGCGGCCTGGCATCCAAAGTGAATTTCAAGGCAATTGCCGGCGGCTCGCCGTTCAACGTTGCAGTGGGGTTGCGCCGCTTGGGCGTGGATGCCGCGCTGTTTGCCGGACTGTCGACCGACTACCTCGGCCGCCGCTTGCAGCAAGTGCTGCAGGATGAAGGCGTGCGCCCGGATTACCTCGTGGACTTCGCCGCGCCGACCACGCTGGCGATGGTCGCGGTCGGTGCCAACGGCTCGCCTCACTACAGCTTTCGCGGCGAAGGCTGCGCGGATCGGCAGTTGAGCCTTGCTCATCTGCCGCAACTGGGGCCTGAAGTGCGCGGCTTGCACATCGGCTCGTTCTCGCTGGTGGTGCAACCGGTTGCCGATACCTTGCTGGCGCTGGTGCAGCGCGAAAGTGGCAAACGCCTGATCAGCCTCGACCCGAACGTGCGCCTGAATCCCGAGCCGAACATCGAGTTGTGGCGTTCACGGATCGCCACCCTGGTGGAGCTTGCCGACCTGATCAAGGTCAGCGACGAAGATTTGAGCCTGTTGTATCCCGAGCAGGATCCGCAGCGCGTGATCGAAGGCTGGCTGGACCATCGTTGTCAGTTGGTGTTCCTGACCCGTGGCGGTCAGGGGGCGACAGTGTTCAGCCGGGCTCATGGCACATGGTCGGTGCCGGCCTGTTCGGTGAAGATTGCCGACACCGTTGGGGCTGGCGATACCTTCCAGGCGGCGCTGATTACCTGGCTGACCGAGCAGCAGCTGGATTCGGTTGCGGGTGTGCAGCGGCTGAGCCGTGAGCAGATTGACGGGATGCTCAGGTTTGCGGTGAGTGCCGCCGCGTTGACCTGCAGCAAGACCGGGCCGGATTTGCCGTATCGGCGGCAGTTGAGCTGAAATACACCCCCCATACCTCCTCTACTATGGCGGGTCCTGATTTCAGGGCCTGCCGCAGGACTTGAATAAAAGACAGCTTGCATATCTTGCTTCATTGGGCGCTACATCTTTTCTCCCATTATATTTTTTAGATATAGTCTTATTGCAATTTAAAAAATAAAACCCGTACAAAAGATAAGCGGCCATTGACAGCTTTATATTTTTTATACCTGAGAAAATTTATAGCGATTTATACTTGCAACTATTCCAAAAAAATAATCACATGCAGCCAACTACAACCAGTTAGTTACTTGACCGCTACATACCTTCAACTAGTATCTTTTCCACGCACGGCGCAGGTAAGGACAATTGCTGTGCGAATCCTTATACCACCACAACAGGAAAAGGAACTCCAACATGGAAAGTGTCGCTATCTCAGCTGCCCAAATTAACTGGAACGGCGGACAACGCATTACGCTCACCGCAGGTGATACAGCCACCTGTACCGCGCTTAGCCCAGGCCAGCTGTATGGGATCTTTATCTACAACTCCGCGCAAAATGACAACAACTCGACTGTCTCCGTGAACTGGAGCAACAGCCAACCGCCCGTACCGATCACGGTACCTGGCACCACGGCCAATGCAGGCCTGGCATCGTTGGGTTTTGTCTCGGGCACCGATACTCAAACCGTTTCGGTCTCACTGTCCAGCAACGCCGGTAAATCACAGGTCGAAATCTGGCTGGGAAGTGTCAGCATGCCGACCAACACATCGGGGCTCAGCAACTATCCGCTGCCGGCCGATGGTGAGCAGCATCCGTTCAACAAGTACACCCGCTACTATGCGGTCCCTCCATCGAAATGGATGAACCTGACGATCACCAGCACCATTACACAGTTTCTCTCATGCCAGTTCCGTGAGGCGCAAGCGACCGTGTTCGTCGTCAACGAGACGTCGAACGGCCTGCTCTCCGGCCAGGTCACCACGATCGGGCCTACTGCAAGTGAAGTTGGGGCCGTCAAGATCAGTTACTCGCAGATTCAGAGTATTTCCAATAATCTGCAAGGCGACGGTACGCAGTGGGTCTGGATGGATGCTGACAGCCAGCAAAACTCTCAGAGCGCGACCATTTCCCTGCAATCGCTTTGAATTTATTGGCTGAGTCATAAACGAAGGCCCCATCTGTGGGGCCTTCTTTTTTATATGGCGTAGCGGTCAATTGCCTCGAAAAGTGCCTGTATTCATCGTGCAAAACCTCAGCTATAGGGGAAAGCCCTACAAGCGTCAGGCCCCTGACCTAGGGCATTTTCGCCTTGAACATGGCCATTTAATACTGCACCATCCGCCCCCTGCTTTTTCAAAGGACGGAATTCAAGGCATGCTGGACGCAAACGCAATCCATATCTCCCTCACCCTCGAAGGCGTTTCCGTCGACCTTCAGGTGCTCAGCTTCATCGGCCGCGAGGCCCTCAACCAGCCGTTCTGTTTCGACATCGAACTGGTCAGCACCCGCCCCGACCTGAAACTCGAAGAGCTGCTGCACAAGCCCGGTTGTCTGACCTTCGGCGCCACCGGCCAGGGCAAAATCCATGGTCTGGTGTACCGCATCGAGCAAGGCGATTCCGGCAAGAGCCTGACCCGCTACAGCATCAGCCTGGTGCCGCAACTGGCTTACCTGCGCCACAACCACGACCAACAGATTTTCCAGCAACTCAGCGTACCGAAGATCATCGCCCAGGTCCTCGAAGCCCGCGGCATTCTGGCCGACGCCTACAGCTTCCAGCTCGGCGCGATCTACCCGGAGCGCGTGTACTGCGTGCAGTACGACGAATCCGACCTGCATTTCATCCAGCGCCTGTGCGAAGAGGAAGGCATCCATTTCCACTTCCAGCACTCGGCCAGCGGCCACAAACTGGTGTTCGGCGATGACCAGACGGTGTTCCGCAAACTGGCGCCGGTGAGCTACCAGCAGGACTCCGGCATGGCCGCCGAAAAACCGGTGATCAAGCGCTTCAACCTGCGCCTGGAAACCCGCACTACCCGCGTCAGCCGCCGCGACTACGACTTCGAAAAACCCCGGCTGCTGCCGGAAAGCGCGGCCAAAAGCGCGTTCGCCCCGGACCTCGAAGACTACGACTACCCCGGCCGTTTCACCGACCGCGCGCGCGGCAAGCAACTGGCAACCCGTGCCCTCGAGCGCCATCGCAGCGACTACCAACTGGCCGAAGGCAAAGGCGACGAGCCGACCCTGGTCAGCGGCCACTTCCTGGTTCTCAGCGAACACCCGCGCGCCGAATGGAACGACCTGTGGCTGCTGCTGGAAATCGTCCACGAGGGCAAACAGCCGCAAGTGCTCGGCGAGAACACCACCAGCGACGTCACCGACAACAAGGACGACTACCACCAGGGCTACCGCAACCGCTTCCTCGCCACCCCGTGGGACGCGCACTTCCGCCCGGCCCTGGAACACCCGAAACCGCAAGTGCTGGGCAGCCAGACCGCCATCGTCACCGGCCCGCCGGGGGAAGAAATCCACTGCGATGAATACGGCAGGGTCAAGGTGCAATTCCACTGGGACCGCGACGGCCAGGCCGACGACAAGACCAGCTGCTGGCTACGCGTCGCCAGCGGCTGGGCCGGCAACGCCTACGGCGGCATCGCCATCCCGCGGGTCGGCATGGAAGTGCTCGTCACCTTCCTCGAAGGCGACCCCGACCAGCCGCTGATCACCGGCTGCCTGTACCACAAGGAAAACGTCGTCCCCTACGACCTGCCGGCGAACAAGACCCGCAGCACCTTCAAAACCCTCAGCTCGCCGGGCGGCAAGGGCTACAACGAGTTTCGCATCGAAGACAAAAAAGGCGCGGAACAGATCTACCTGCACGCCCAGCGCGACTGGGATGAAAACATCGAACACGACCAGAAAATCCGCGTCGGCAATGAACGGCATGACACGGTCGAAGCCAACGTGTTCAGCGAGTTCAAGGTGGAAGAGCACCGGATTACCCATCTGGACCGCAAGACTGAAGCGCGGGCGGATGATCACCTGACCGTGGGCGTGACCCAGCATGTGAAGGTGGGCACCGCGCAGTTTGTCGAGGCCGGTCAGGAGATTCATTACAACGCTGGCGAGAAGGTAGTGGTTGAGGGTGGCATGGAGCTCACGGCCAAGGCTGGCGGGAGTTTTGTGAAGATTGATGCGGGGGGTGTGACGATCAGTGGGGCTGAGGTGAAGGTCAACTCGGGTGGTGGGCCAGGTTCCGGCACCGGAATCGCCATCCTTGCCCCGCTTATTCCAGGACTTGCTGCTGCCGACATCGCCGGTCGCCTGATGAAAGAAGCCAAGACCGATCCGACCTGGCTGGAATTGAACCTGCATTACGACAACCTTGAGCCTGTGCAGGGCGCGTCGTATCGAGTTGATTTTGCCGACGGGTCGACCCGTGAAGGCGTGCTGGACGACGACGGCTTTGCTCGTTTGGAGGATGTCCCGAAAGGACCGGCCAAGGTGTATTACGGCGAGGATCCAAGGCCGTACAACCGTGAATCAATCAAGGTTGTCGAAAGCTCCGACGATAAGATCAACGAAGACTTGCTCAAATTAGGATATGACCCGAACGAGGTCGATTTACAGGCTTTGGTTGAACAAGCTGCAGGGAGGCTGGCATGAGTGAAGTAGCACAAAATACCGAGGTCACAGACGACACAGACCGTAAGGCCGCTTATAAGGAAGCAGCTGTCGAGTTGGCCAAAGGTATCGCCATGGGCGCCGTGCCTTTCCTCGGCCAGGCCATCGACGCCTATGACACTATCGAATCGTCCATTACTTTGTATAACGCAGAAAGCGCAGACGGAAAGGAAGACGCCAAATTTGACCTTTTAATGGCAGTGATAGGCTGGATACCAGGCCCAGGCGATGGGTTGAAGAAAAGCATGCGCATCGTTAACCGCGACCCACAGCGATTTGCACCGGTTTTGTTCGATCTGTTGCGCTTCGTTCTTCAGGAGTGTGGGATCAAAACCAGTCCCGAGGAGCTGCTCAAGCAGGTTTTCGATGCGTCAAAATTGAGTGCTGAGCTAGACGCTATCATTAGCGCGGTCAAAGGCTCGTCGACATTTCAGAGTTTGCCTAATTGGGCAAAATCCGCGGTCGTTACCGTCTTGGCGACGTCTCGCGACAACATGCCGGAAATGCTCGCTATTGTCGAAAGACGCTTGCTCAAGTGGAAAGGCATGCAACGCAACAGCTCTGCGATGGCGGCGTCAAGCAAGCCGGCAACAACAAAGAAACCCGCGGGCAAAGATGCTTCAGTGGCGAGTCAAGGTGCGGACGGCGCGAGCGGCACACATTCCAACAAGATTGACCAGCAGAACGCAGCCACCAAGGTCTACCATATTGCCAATGATGCACTTGGCGTCAGTGGAGAGCATATCGCCGACTATTACTGCGCGGAAACTCTAGGCTGGGGTAAACATTGGGATGGCCATGATAAAGGCGCAGAGGGACGTTGGCTTAGTGGCAATCCTGACGAAAATACGTTAGGCAAACTTTCAATGGGTGGCAACCCAAAAGAATGGCACGCCCTGTATAAATTATCTGATGGGGCGAACGGTACTGGTATCGACGCAGTATGGCGCGCCGATCCTGCAACGAATGATTCAAAAAAGTTTGCGATTGTCGAAGCTAAAGCAAGCAGAGACGAAGACACTCCAAAATTTATAAAAGATCAATACAGAAAAAAAGAAGAAGAGGATAAGGCAGCTAAGCACTCAAAAAAACCGGCGGCTTCAGGCCCACAACCAGAACCTCGTAAACCCAGCATTGTTTCCAAACTGGGTGTTTCGGGTGATATTGCAGTTGAAGAGTTACTCGAACCTGTTGATCAATCAGACACGACTGCAGAAACAACCGCGCCGAAAAAATCCCGACCGGGAAAAAAACACAATAGTACGACTACTAAAAATGCATCGACGAGCAGTAACAGAAAAAAAGCCACCAATGATAACGCACCAAAAGAAAAAGCTAAAACAATAGAAAAAACAGAGCAAAAAAAAGAAATTGACTCTGCTCAACCTACCGAAAAATCGGGCAAGGTTGTATTGGTACAAATGAGTATCGAATGGATTCACCAGAACATAGACAAAGCTCTACGTGAGAAAATTTCAAAGAACGTTCTTAGTTCATTCAGTCGGCATTTATTTTTCACACCTCTTTACAGCGTTCTCAATGGTCCTCGCGAACACGCAAAAGCTCGAAAAAATATGACGGGGCCGGAGACTCATACTGCGCACGAGGCTATTCACTACAAAGAAAACAAAGTTAAAGAAGCCGTCAATAAAAAGAAGGCGTCACTCACCAAAAAATACGGCAAATTGAGCTCCCTGAAGGAGGAGGAATGATCATGAGCAGAAGACAACAATTCTTAAGCGAAGCTCGCTTCGATAATTTTTTTATCAACTACAAAGATTCGATTGAATTCTTCAAAGAAAATACGTTTCAGGCGGACTCTGACGAGCAAGAAAAATCGCTCAGAGCCAGATACTTTCAGAAGCTGATACTCAAGGAAATACTGATACGCTACACCGCTGGCAATGAGATCGTAGTCCTGATCCCATTATTGGAAAAGCTTGTAAAAAGTTACGAGCTTCTTCAGGAGAAGCTGGCGAATTACGAAAAAATCCCGAACATTACACCATTAACGATTGATGACTGGCCTGATCAGTACGAAGAATGCGTTCAAGTGTTCAGTCTGTGTATTCTTCTACATCGCACCGACCTGCTAAAACGATTCGTTGCCTTAATAGATCCAGCAGGTTACGCAGGCGATGACACCCTCTATGAGGATTTGCTTTGCAAACTGCTGCCTGACCGATACGACGTCGATCGCTGGTATCACGATGTTTACTCGCCTCTGGTATACGCCACCTATGAGGAGGACAAGGAAGAAGCTTCCAAACTATTGCAAAAATATTGCAATGATTGGTATCCCGCGTTTGAGCAGGCCTCATGGCACGACTCTCACAAACAAGGGGATGAAGGAGGCTACTTTGGATATTGGGCGCTGGAGGCTGGTGCTATTGCTTTTCTGTACGGTATCGACGACAGCAAAATTAATCATATGGTTTATCCAAAAGACTTGGTCGAATACGCGAGAAATTACCAACCGACCGACACTGCCCAGATTGCTCGTATAAATGCAGGGCAACCTTGCAGTAAAGCAGGCTATTGGTTTACACCTGCACAAGCAGAATCTCGTCGCTATTTCGAACAGGGCGAAATCATGCCGAGCTTCAGCGACTCGAGATGGGGCGATACTATTTGGTATTGGTCAGGTGAAGAATAATAGCGGCGGCAGATTGACTTGACTTCAGCCAATCATTGTTCGGATGGGCGAACAAGCCAGCGTCCGCAAGAGGCTGGCTTGTGTGTAATACCGTATCCGTCAGACCGGCGCTTTCCAGCCCATCATCCGCTGCTGCGCAACTTGCAGCAGGTCGCAACCATCCTGGGTCAACAAATAAATCGCATGGGTAATGTGCGGAATGTCCTGAACATCACCGTGCTTGAAGCATAGGCAGTGAAGTGTTTCAAGTAACTGGCTGGAGGCCCGGATGCGCTGGAGGGCGGATTCGAGGATGTCCTGGGGATTGGCTTCTGTGTCGATTACCAAGGGATTTGAGTTGGTGACGCTGCTTTTGATTGAACGATAACGATCTGGAAACGGGTTAAAAGTTTGCATATGGATTACTCGATTGTTTGTAAGTAACCACCAGCACCGTGACCAAACGATGGAGGCGGACTGTGTACAGGCTTGGTCAACCGATAACAACCAACCGGCTCGCCCGAAGGCGTCCCGCACACAGCCGCCATAGCAACGCACTGTGAGGACATAGATGTCCGCAGCGCGAATGATGGCACATATGTGCGTTGTTATCAGGTGACCAAACCTGTTCGCTGATTTTGCAGCGACGCCAAACAGTAACCGCTGGAAACCAGCCGGCGAAAGACAACAACACGCCCGAGCCTGTAGGAACGGGACGAAGCTTTCTTAGGATTTATCACGACTCACGGGCAGTAACGTAGGACCCGACAACCGAAGGGATTTCCCCGAATGCAAACACCATGGAAGTACATCATCGCGGCACTGCTAGCCGCCCCGGCCTACGCGCAACCACTCCAGACAATCCTCACCTGCCCTTTGGCCGATAGAACTCAGGTGTCCTTGCTGGCGGAAACGAATGCGCAAGGCCAGCGCCTGTTTGTGAAACTCGACAGCAAAATCCAACCGGCCTTTACCGACATCCCGGATTTCGACTTTTTCGGCGAAGTCTTCCTGGCAAAGTGTGTTTCTTCCAGCCTGATATTCGCCTTCGCATACGGCTCGCCGTATTTAAAAGGCGTCGTTTTACGCAAGAACCCTGTCACTCACACCGTCGAGCGAATCGATTTTGCCGAGAAGGCGTTACCACGTTGGCTGTACCTCGGACGAGAGCAGATCCGGCTGGTCATTCCTAATATTGGGTATGAAGTGTCGGCGAAGTTTTTGGTCTATGACTATGTTGCTGGAAGGGGGCAGTTGGAAGGACCCGCTGGTATAGAGACGCCTCCAGATCGACGTGGGTTCAAGGTTGTGCACCTCGAATAGATAACCGCACAACCGGCTCGCAACAACCATTAGCCCGCTACTTAACCTTCGATTAATCCTGCGGTCCAAAACTTTACTGGACCGCACTCCCTCAGCACCCTCTGACGCCCAGTGCGGCAGGTTCGACGCTCTTGCATCGAACTGGCTTCCCCTCTGCACTGGAGACCCATCATGAACATGCGAACACTGCTGATGACCACCGCCCTCGCCTGCACCGCACTCGCCGGTTTTGCTCAGGCCAACGATACGTCGTCCTCCCAGGCCGTGCCTTATCACTACGGTATGCCTATGAATGTGGGCAAGGTCATTTCCATGACCGAACCGTCGACGCTGGACTGCGAAGTAGTCACGGCGGACATGAAGTACATCGATAGCACCTCGGGCAAGCCTGTGGAAATTACCTATCGAAAACTTTCTGACGCGTGCAGTTATCAGAGCTGACAGACGATTCTGATTCGGCACTTGGCGGTAGGCCTGCGGGGATTCTGACGCTATGCTTTGGCGTCCCCTCTACCGCCGAAAGGATTCGCCATGCCGTTCTCGTTTCGCACGCTTTCAACGTTCACCGCCGCGCTTTGCTTTCTGCTGGCGCTGGTGTGGGGTTTGATGCCGCAATGGTTGCTGGCGATCTGGAGTATCGAGTATTCGCCCGCAGCGGGGTTTGTGGCCAGGCGCAGTGCGGTGCTGTTCGGTGCGCTTGGGGTGATGTTTTATCTCGTGCGGCAGGCACCGCCCTCGGCGGCGAGAAGTGCGATATGCAGCGGCTTTATGGTTGGCTGTTTCGGCTTGGCAGCGCTGGGCTTCGGCGAATGGCTCAATGGTCATGCCGGGCCGGGTATCTTACTGGCGATCCTGGTGGAGTTGGCGCTGGGTCTGGGGTTTATCCAGACCCGGCGCGTGTCGCTTGAACTGGGTGAAACGGCCGGTTAATGGGCTTTTGACTTTGGGCTGAACATTTGGCTATGGGTTTTTTGCTCAAGGTCGGTGCGTAACCCGGCGATCAGATTATTGATCTCCCGACAACCGTTGAGGTGATGGGCGTCTATGCCAGTGACGCACAGGTCGAGATGGTCAGTCTCGTTGTCCGAATACACCTTGACGGTCATCGACAGATCCGGAGATAGCGTGCATTGGCAGCGTTTCGGAAGAAAACTGCTTTCAACGATATTGCGTAGTTCCAAGGCAGAAAGAAACATGGCCACCCTCTCGGTATTGTGAGATTGCCAATCGAAAATCAATTGTCGGTCGGAGCTCAGATCACCCGTTCTTTTCTTCCTTGCGGGCTTCATCGTTCCAACGTCCGACCGTTTTTTTGTTTCAGCGCTGACTCAACGGGACCGTGGTCAGCTCAAGACAGCTTCAGCATAAAACATGCCCGGAATTTCGCCCTGCGGCTCGTCGGCAAATCAAGGTTTTAGAGAAGATGGCAACACATTGCGTCATGCAAAATGCAAGAAAGGTCAGTTTTCAATACCTGCATTTTGCAACCCATCTCTGATGGCGGGTTTGCATTGACCGAGGACGGCAGTGAGAATGCGGCCATCTGTTCAGTATCCGCTGACCCCACGCGCACGCAAGGAGGCATTATGGGTGCTTTGCCCTTTAATACGACCGTCGGGCTGATAGTTACCGTTCTGTCGTCCGTTGCCCAGGCCGCGACACTCGAAGACGTCGCGCCGTATCCCAAACCAGAGAGCGGCTTTACCCGCCAGGTCATTCATCTCGCCCCGCAAAAACAGGAAGACGCCTACCAGGTCGAAATTCTGGCCGGCAAGACCCTGACCGTCGACTGCAACCGTCAGCGTCTAGGCGGCATGCTTGAGGAAAAGAACCTCGAAGGCTGGGGCTACCCGTTTTACCGGCTGGAAAAAGTCACCGGCCCGATGAGCACCCTGATGGCCTGTCCTGACGGCAAGCACAAACAGGACTTCGTGCCGGTGGTCGGTGACGGTTTCAAGCTGCGCTACAACAGCAAACTGCCGATCGTGCTCTACGTGCCCAGTGATGTCGAAGTGCGCTACCGGATCTGGTCGGCGTCGAGCCGCGTCGAGAACGCCGTTCAGGAATAACTGGTCCATCCCTCACGCCGGGGCGCCGCTCAATGCGGCGCGCTCGGCCACATGACGCAAGCTGTCGAAGTTGATATTCGCACCGGAGTCGATGGCCACCAGGGTCTGCCCTCGGGTGCCGGTTTTCGCCACGTACTGTTTGATGCCCGCCACGGCCAGGGCGCCGGAAGGTTCGGTGATCGAGCGGGTATCGTCGTAAATATTCTTGATCGCGGCGCAGAGTTCGTCGTTGCTGACGGTCAGCACTTCATCGACGCAAAACCGGCAGACCTCGAAACCATGCGCGCCGATCTGAGCGACGGCCACACCATCGGCGAAGGTGCCAACGGTCGGCAGCACAACCCGTTCGCCGGCCTGTAAGGCCGCCTGCAAACAGGCGGAATGTTCCGATTCGACACCGATGATCCGCACTTCCGGGCGCAGGTATTTGACGTACGCGGCGATACCGGCGATCAAGCCACCGCCGCCCACAGGCACAAAGATCACATCCAGCGGCCCTTGGTGCTGACGAAGGATCTCCATGCCGACGGTGCCCTGCCCGGCGATCACGTCCGGGTCGTCGAAGGGCGAGACAAAGGTGCGGCCGGTTTGCTGTGCCAGGTCCAGCGCATAGGCCAGGGCAAACGGAAAACTTTCGCCGTGCAGCACCGCATCGGCACCCCGGCTGCGCACACCCAGCACCTTTAATTCCGGCGTTGTGCAGGGCATGACGATAGTGGCGGCAATCCCCAACTCGCGAGCCGCCAACGCTACGCCTTGGGCATGATTGCCTGCCGATGCGGTGATCACGCCCCGAGCCTTCTGTTCATCGCTCAGGTTCACCAGCTTGTTGTAAGCACCACGGATCTTGAAGGAAAAAGTCGGTTGCAAGTCTTCGCGCTTGAGCAGGATCTGATTACCCAACGCCTCGGACAAGGCCGGTGCCGCTTGCAGCGGCGTGCGCACGGCGAGTTCGTAGACCGGCGCGGCGAGGATCTTTTTCACGTAATGCTCAAGCAAACTCTGCTGGGTGGGGGTGCTGTTCATGGTCGTCTCCTGACGTTGATCGGAGCCCAAGAGACAGAAACTAAAAACCCGCCTCTAGGGCGGGTTGGGTGCTGCAGTCGTGAGCTAGCCCGCCAAATAAGGAATGGCGGTAATAATGCTTGGCTGGCAGCGCAATACGGTGGAAGTCATGGCTGGAAATTAGCCGGACGCTGATGGCAAGTCAATGGCCAAATTTCAACAAGCTCGGTAGGTTGAGGCCACTCACCAAGCCTGACCACGGCGTTTGAGCTCCAGCCGCCGGACGAACTCTTCCAGCACCAGCGTGTACAGATCGTCCTGCAGGTACGCGTCTTCGATGCCGGCGTCGATGTTCGGGTTGTCGTTGACTTCGATCACCACCACTTTGTCGCCGGACTGTTTGAGGTCGACGCCATAGAGTCCGTCGCCAATGAGATTCGCGGTTTTCACCGCCAGTTCAACCACCGCGCGCGGCGCTTCGTGAACCGCCAGGGTGCGGCATTCGCCGTTGATGTCCTGGCCTTTGGCCTTGTGGTTGTAGATCTGCCAGTGGCCCTTGGACATAAAGTACTGGCAGGCAAAAATTGGTTTGCGGTTGAGCACACCAATGCGCCAGTCGTACTCGGTGTAGAAGAACTCCTGGGCCAGCAGCAACACCGAGTGTTCGAACAGTTCGGCGGTGGCCTTGAGCAAGGCTTGCTGGCTTTCGACCTTGATGACGCCCCTTGAGAAACAGCCGTCGGGGATTTTCAACACCAAAGGAAACCCCAGACGCTCGCCTACCCGCTCAAAGTCTTCCGGTCGCTCCTTGTAGAGGATTTCAGTGGCCGGCATGCCCAGTTGATGGCTCTTGAGCAAGTCAGTCAGGTAAACCTTGTTGGTACAGCGCAGGATCGACGCCGGATCGTCCATCACCACCAGGCCTTCACTCTCGGCTTTTTTCGCGAAACGATAGGTGTGGTTGTCGACGCTTGTCGTCTCGCGTATCAGCAGCCCGTCGTATTCGGCGATTCGGGCGTAGTCTTTGCGTTCGATCAGCTCAACGTCGATGCCCAGCATCTTGCCGACCCTGACAAAGTTGTCCAGAGCCTTGGGGTTGGAGGGCGGCAATGCTTCTTGCGGGTCGTGCAGAATGGCCAAGTCATAACGGGCCAAGCGCCGAGAGCGTGGCAGGCGCCAGATCTTGCGACTGAAACTATCTAGCGCGTTTGCAAACTGATCTTCCTGATCTTCACGCAACTTATGCAGGGTGCCGAACTTTACACCTTCGATGTGCCAACCGTTAGTTCGACGAAATTCAACTAACAATATCGGACAAGGAAAAACCTCGAATAACTGTCGAGCCAATTCCTGTAATGGCTCGATTGAGGTCTGGCCGAAGTACAGGGTCAAGGTGAAACCTTCGGTATCGCTGTAAACATGATGACTTAAGGCTTTTTCCAGGGTTTTATCCAGATCGTCCAAGGCCAGGCCATACAGGGACTTTCGGGTCAGCTCGCTGATGGTCCGCACCGACGGAATCACCTTGTGCCCCCGCGCTTCGGCCAACAGCGAGCAGTAATAACCGTGCCCGAGGTACTTGTAACTGCGGCACAGGTTGATCACCTGAACCCGTTTGCCCTGCTCGTTGTTACGGGTCTGTTCGAGGTATTCCTGGGCGGTGACGATGTCTTCACTGGGAAAGTATGAGGCCCAGTCTTCCTTGCGTTCGACGATTATCATCAACGGACTGGAAGTTCTGATCGAGGCATTTAAATAGTTTGCAGAAGTTATTGCCGTCGGCAACGTTTGTTCGGATACTTCGCGCCAATGACCTTGTACCGCTGACATAGTGATTGATCCGTTGGAGAACAAGACCTTTCCTATTAAGCACGAACTTTTTCGAAAGTCCCGTTTCGTTACGCAACTTTTACGGCGGTCATATGAATCCTGTTTTTCGCCTGGCGGTCATTGAAGACCTTCCAGCACTGCTGGCACTCGAACAGCAATGCTTCACCACCGACCGGCTCAGCCGGCGCAGTTTTCGATGGATGATCAGCCGGGCTCACGGGCAACTGCTGGTGGCCCAACGTGGCGAGCGATTGGTGGGGTATGCGCTGGTGTTGTTTCACCGGGGTACTTCACGGGCACGTCTGTACTCGATTGCGATCGCCGTTGATGCTCGCGGCAGTGGGCTGGGCAAGCAATTGCTCGAACGCGCCGAAGCCTGCGCCCTTGAGCACGATTGCGCCTGCCTGCGACTTGAAGTTCGCATCGACAACCCGATGGCAATCGCTCTGTACGAGCGCAACGGTTATCGGCGATTCGGGCTGATTCATGACTATTACCAGGACCATGCCGACGCGATGCGACTGGAGAAACACGTTCTGTAGCAGCTGCCGAACACAGGCTACGCCAGCAGCTACAAAGGTTGTGCGAGTCTGTTTACTTCAACCCAACCTTGTACAACGCACCATCGTCTTCATCGGTCAGTACATACAGATAACCATCCGGCCCCTGCCGCACATCGCGAATCCGTTTGTTCAGCTCACCCAACAGCCGCTCTTCGTGAACAACCTTGTCGCCGTCGAACTGCAGGCGGATCAGCTCCTGGCCCACCAGCGCGCCGATAAACACGTTGTGCTGCCAGGCCTTGAAGCGATCGCCATCGTAGAACGCCATGCCGCTGAGGCCGGGGGATTTTTCCCAGACATGCTGTGGACCTACGGTGCCTTCGACGATTTTGCCCTTGGCTTCCGGGATCGGCAGGCCGGAATAGTTGATGCCGTGGGTTGCTATCGGCCAGCCATAGTTCTTGCCACGCTCGATGATGTTGACTTCGTCACCGCCCCGGGGGCCGTGCTCATTTTCCCAGAGCGTGCCGCTCCAGGGATTGAGCGCCGCGCCTTGCGGGTTGCGATGGCCGTAGGACCAGATTTCAGGGCGTACGCCTTTTTGCCCGACGAAGGGGTTGTCCTTCGGCACCTTGCCGTCCGGATAGATCCGCACCACCTTGCCTTGCAGCTTGTCGAGGTCCTGCGCCGTGGGTCGATCGTTGTTCTCGCCCAGGGTGATGAACAGATAACCGTCGCGGTCGAACACCAGACGGGAGCCGAAGTGATTGCCAACCGAAAGCTTGGGCTCCTGGCGGAAGATCACATTGAAATCCTTGAGGGCCGTCAGGTCTTCCGACAACCGTCCGCGACCGACCGCCGTACCCGCCTTGCCGCCCTCACCGCCACCCTCGGCATAAGACAGATAGACCATGCGGTCTTGCTTGAAGTCGGGCGACAACACCACATCGAGCAACTCGCCCTGCCCCTTGGCCCAGACCTGAGGCACACCGCTGAGCGGGCTCGAAAGTTTGCCATCGACACTGACCACCCGCAGGTTGCCCGGCCGTTCGGTCACCAGCATCCCTTGGCGACCGGGGAGGAACGCCAGCGCCCAGGGATGCTCCAGACCTTTAACGATCGGCGTGACCTCAAGGGTGCCCTCCTCACTTTTCAATTCCTGGGCAGGCGCAGCAAACACGGGCGCACTGATGATCAGTACGCCGGCAAATAGTGTAGTCAGGAGGGTCTTACGCAACATGCACGATTCCTTTTGTGGTCAAAATGGCTGGCAAGACCTCTGTCCTGCCGTTCAACGGTTGCTGGTGTCTGCGTCCCGATGAGGTGGATTGGGTATGAATGTCGGTGGGCTGGCGGGAGCCTGGCGATCCTGCGGATAACGGTTGCCGATACCGCCGTTCTCCAGGGTCGGTGGTCGCGGCGCAGGCGCCGTACTCGGCCCGCGGATCACCGGGATGCCGGGTCGCGTGCCTTGCATGCTGTTGGGATTGGCCCGGCGGATCGGGTTGTTGTAAGGATTGTTATTGGTGCTGCCCGGCAGGTTCTGGGCCAGCAGCAAGGGCGAGGATGGCGGCGCGGCGGCATCGGCCAGGGCCAGGCTGCTTAGCACGCCACTCAACGCCAGTGCGATGACGCCGAACACACATCGGTTCATGGAAACCTCTCTAAAAGCGCGTGCAACGCTTCATGGATGAATAGAGCCACGCTACGCCCGGGGTTCGAATTTGTTAACTAAAACCTCCTTCAGAAGATGTAACACCAGTTGACTGCACCGTCGATCAGCCCGCAAAAGCGGGTCGCAGCCGACTGAAACTTTCCTCCGGGCAATAGGTCACCTGAACATCAATGGGCTGACGAGAACACGACGATGGCACGGGCAATCTGGAAAGGCGCAATCAGTTTCGGTCTGGTGCACATCCCCGTGGCGCTGGTCTCGGCGACGTCTTCCCACGGGATCGATTTCAACTGGCTCGACAGTCGCAGCATGGAGCCGGTGGGCTATAAACGCATCAATAAGGTCACTGGCAAGGAGGTCACCCAGGCGCACATCGTCAAAGGGGTCGAGTACGAAAAGGGTCGTTACGTGGTGCTCAGCGAAGAGGACATTCGCTCGGCCCATCCACTGTCGACCCAAACCATCGACATTTTTGCCTTTGTCGACAGCAAGCAGATCCCCCTGCAAAACATCGACACACCCTATTACCTGGCGCCGGACAAACGCGGTGGCAAGGTCTATGCGCTGTTACGCGAAACCCTCAGCAAAACCGGCAAGGTCGCCCTCGCCCGTGTGGTGTTGCATACCCGCCAGCACCTGGCGGCCGTCATGCCGCTGGAATCGGCCCTGGTTCTGGTGATGCTGCGCTGGCCGGCCGAAGTGCGCAGCCTGGATCAATTGGAGTTGGGCAGTGAAGTGACCAGGCCGGACCTGGCCAAGGGCGAGCTGGAGATGGCCAAACGGCTGGTGGAGGACATGAGCGCCGACTGGACACCCGAGGAGTACCGCGACAGCTTTGAAGACAAGATCATGGCGCTGGTTGAGCAGAAGGCGAATGAAGGCAAGATCGAAATCGTCGAAACCGCTACGGGAGAGGACGAACGCAGGACCGCGGATGTGATCGATCTGACTGAACTGCTCAAGCGCAGCCTCGGTGCCAGGAGTGCCGGTAAAACGGCAGAAAAAGCCAAAGCGAGCACAGATAAAAAAGCCACGAAGCGTTCTCGTGGCTGATCGGTTAGTGGAGTGCCTATACGTTATGCGGTGAAAATCCTGGCCTGCTTGCAATGACTAAATGCGCCGCAAAGCAAAACTCAGATCAGCACAAAAATCGCCAGCAACCCGCCAAAAATCGCCCACTTCTCCAGGTAATAGCGAGCGCGGTTACGCTTTTTGAGTGCTTTGCCGCGCAGGCGAACCGTGTAGATTTTGGCAAACAATCGGTTGATAGCACCGGTCTTGTCACCCGCATCGTTCGGTGCCCCCGCCGCCGCCATCACTGTGCGGCTGAACCAGCGGTTGAACGCCGCCGCCCAGCGATACTTCATCGGCCGTTCGACGTCGCAGAACAGGATGATGCGGTTCTGCTGGGTGCTGTTTTCAGCGTAATGAATGAACGTTTCATCGAACATCACCGCTTCGCCGTCACGCCAATGGTAGCTTTCACCGTCGACGTTGATATAGCAACCGGCATCGTTCGGCGTTTCCAGCCCCAGGTGATAACGGTACGAGCCGGCATACGGATCGCGGTGGCGGACCAGTTTGGAACCCGGTGGCAGTTCGGCAAACATCGCTGCCTTGATCGAGCCAATGCTTTGCACCAGTTCAGTAGTACGCGGGCAGAGCTTCGCGGCCGATGGGTGACTGTCGCCATACCACTTGAGATAGAAACGCTTCCAGCCACTTTTGAAAAACGAGTTGAAACCAACGTCGTCGTACTGATTCGAGCGCTTGATCTCCCCGGCCTTGAGCAGGTTCTGGCCTTCGGCGCGAATCTCTTCCCAATGAGCCTGCAAAGGGCTCAAGTCAGGAAAGTCCGCCGGATTGAGATAAGGCCGATTGGGGATTTTCGAGAACATATAAAGGAAGCAATTGATCGGCGCCAGAAACGTCGAGTGGTCGCTTAGTTGGCGGCCTGGTTTGTGGCGCACCTTACCGCGCAAGTGGACATACGCGATGGAGATGACATAGATAGCGGCAATAATGAGTTTCACGGAAATCGTCACACGTCTGAAATGAACAAAGTGCGTCCCGATGGCGCGTTCTTGAGCCATGCCGACAATCGACATGGGGGCGAAAGATGTCATTTTAGCCATACTTTGTAACCAATAGTTAACCTTCAACTGTGAAAATGTGTCTACTCATGCCCGCCAAAATGCCACGCGGCTTTAACGCCCTATTAGTTCAAAGGATCGTCTAAGCTCAGATGTAAGCATGAGGGCTCAGCCATGTGCGGACGACTTTCGCAGTACCGAGGCATTCACGACTTCGTCAAGGCGCTGAGCATGCCCAACGCCTTGGTCAACAATGCCGGCGATCAGCCATTCGAGCTCTACAACGCCGCACCGACGACTCAGCTCGCCCTCTTCCACCAGGAAGGCGACGTGCTGCACGCCGACAGGGTTCGCTGGGGCTGGCGGCCGCATTGGTCCGAAGAACACCCTATGCCGATCAATGCCAGGGTCGAGAAAGTCAGTCACGGCCCATTTTTCAAAGCCATATGGCCGCACCGGGCGATCGTTGCCATCGATAACTGGTTTGAATGGGTTTACGAGGGCGGTCCGAAGAAGCAGCCCTACCTCATCCGCCGCAAGGATCGCGCACCGATCCTGTGCGCGGCGATCGGTCAATACCCAAGGTACGAACATCAGCCGGACGAACATGACGGCTTCGTGATCATCACCGCCGACAGCAAGGGCGGCATGGTGGATGTTCATGATCGCCAGCCGGTGGCGCTGAATGCCGAACTGGCCCGGGAATGGCTGGACCCGGCCACGCCGAAAGAGCGAGCCGAGCAGATAGTACTGTCGCAGGGCGAGCCGGCCGAGACATTCGAGTGGTTCAAGGTTGATCAAGCCGTGGGCAATGTGCACAACGATGGCCCTGGACTGATCGAACCTATCTGAACATCGCGCGACACCATTCGTCGCATGGAAAGCGTGGCGCGGAATACGCGTCAATGTCTGGCTTAGGGTTTGCACATGCCGGCGATAGCGGCCCCAGAACGACGTAATTCTGACGCGGCGGCATTCACATTAACGTTTAAGGACTCCAGCGATACGCTTGGTCAGTCACCGGGAGATGTAACGTGTCAACTCTCAACGAAATCGCAGCGAACCACGCGAGAATGGCTAAGGCAAAGGAAGAAGAGTCGACCGGGCTGAGTGAGCGCCCCCCTCAAATAGTGGGCAGTTTCGAAATCACATGCATTGATGAGCAACAGCACATTCCACTGCACCTGATCACTGGCGTACAGGACAACCACCATCATTACAATGGGCAGATAGCAACAACGTCATAACCACTGTCTGGAGAAGTGATCTGCACAGTCCAGCCTTGCGTAAAAGTCATCTCGTGATACTCGACGATGGCGCTGATTTCCGGGCAAAGCTTTTTGGCGTCCTCTGGAGAACGGTCTACCGAGATATTGACCGTACGATCCTCGGCCGAGAATTCGGAGGCCTGGGTCAAGGCATCATTGCCATCGAGGATTTTGCAGAGCAATGAGGCGTTTTCGGCGGACTCATCCGTAGCGCTGGAGTCAGCGTATTGAGCCGTCACAATCGTCAGGAAACAGAACATACCTGCTGCGAATTTGTTTCTCACTTCCATGTTCCTTGGGTGGGGGATGGAATACTAATTCAAGAGTCGATCAATCGTTATCGGTTTCGAGGGCCGGTGTTTTTCTTTACCCGCTCACGGCTTGCAAAGGTTATGTGATTGGGGCTAGATCGTTCTCAAACGCCAGTTCGCCCAGGATCTATTTATGCCGCTGAGTTTTCATAAAATGCACGCCAATGGCGATGACTTCGTCATTGTGGACTCGCGAAACTCGGCCAATCCAGTGACAAGTAGTTTGGCTCGGCGAATGGGTGATCGGAACCGAGGCGTCGGATTCAATCAACTCGCAGCAGTGCTTGATTGCGATGATGCCGATGCCCGCTTGATGTTTTGGAATGCAGATGGCTCCACGCTGGATGCTTGTGGCAGCGCAACGCGGGGTGCCGCGGACATGCTGATGCGCGAATCCAATATGACTTCGATAGCGCTGCGAACCAACCGTGGCCTACTCACTTGCGAACGAACTTCAGCCGGCGCAATTTCGGTCAACATGGGCGAGCCGCTTTTCGGCTGGTCGGATATTCCCCTGGCTCAGGAACTGGACACTGCTGTTTTGCCACTGGCTGGTGGCCCGGCAGCTTGCAGCATGGGCAATCCTCACTGCACCTATTTTGTGGATGATCTGACAGCCATTGATATAGCGACCATCGGACCGACCATTGAAACCGACCCACTGTTTCCTCTCAGGACGAACGTGCATTTCGTCCAGATCATTAACCGACAACACATACGGTTGCGCATTTGGGAGCGCTGGGGTGGTATTCCGCTTGGTTCAGGCTCTTGCTCTTGTGGCGCCGCTGTCAGCGGAATTCGTCGTGGTTTATTAGACCATTCCGTTGAGGTTGAATGTGATGGCGGCACCGTAACGGTTCAATGGGATGGCGTGGGCCCGGTCTTTCTCATCGGGCCGGTAAAGACTATTTTTTCGGGAACAATCACGGACAACTTATTACAAGTTTTGTAGCCGTCAGGCCCGTTTATTCCCCTTGTCCCGCGGCAAAAGTCATTGGCACCACTGCGACTCACAGGGCACGCCATCGTTGTCGCCATCCATTTTCATTCCCGGACAATTTTGCAGAAATTTTTTGGCCTCTGCACACGAGGTCATCTGCGAGCAATATTGGCGTCCGTCACATTTGAATGGCGCAGAAACAGGTTTCGGCGCAGTCGCGACTGTAGGGGTTACTTTCGGGGGCGGTAGCTTGGCTTCAACCCAAGGTTGTAACTCGGGGGAAAGCTTCCAGGCCAACAAACCAATGATTAACACGACCAAAATCAGTTTCATTTGATTCATCCGTGACTAGAGGCCGTTTATATTCTAGTCGCTTAGAACGAATCATCTGGCAAGAGCAACCAAAGCCTCGATGCCCTGGAGAGAGACTGCCGCCTCATGCGGCGTGGAGAGATAAATCCGGATAGGTGCCCACCCTGACCAAGTGCTGGCCATTCAGCAATCCTTCTGAAAGACACCTGGCCGGGCAAGCGCTGCCGACTTTACCCAGAGCAGCGCCCAGTGTCCCTAACACAACGCTGAACAAAAATAACATTGGCGTGTAATCAAGGATTTGCGCAGCGTTTCGCCACCCACCAGGACGAACCATCCCCTCGGGCAGACCCAAGCAGCGGGGCCAACCTGAAGAAGCTCGCGACACGTTATCGCGCGCCGTACAACTGCCGTCACACTTATGCGACAATATGCAGAATGTCTGGCATGAATCCCGCCTTTATTGCCCAACAGCTTGGACAAGCGTCCAGATGCTGCTCTCGACTTATGCGCGCCGGTTGAAGTCTAGCGGTGACTGGGGAGAGATGGAGAAACTCCAAAACGCCCCAGGTATGGCCCAAGCGCCAAAATGCGCAGCTCGCAACCCATTGATAGGTAAAGTAATTGATCTCCACAGCTAACATCACGATGC
>Ga0182007_10000084_pt1 | contig 70900 bp, 55 predicted proteins | sample Sormic07211113_1_FD_123023 | JGI IMG/M metagenome (GOLD analysis project Ga0182007, IMG submission 123023) | Rhizosphere microbial communities from Sorghum bicolor, Mead, Nebraska, USA - 072115-113_1 MetaG | ecosystem: Host-associated > Plants > Roots > Rhizosphere | place: USA: Nebraska...
CAAAGGTGATGGTCAGGGTGATCTTGCCGTCAGCGGTGGATTGCGAGGACATGTACAGCATGTTCTCGACGCCGGTGATGGCTTGCTCCAGAGGAGCGGCCACGGTTTCACCGATGACTTTAGGGTTGGCGCCGGGGAAGTTGGCACGGACCACCACGGTTGGTGGCACCACTTCCGGGTATTCGCTGATCGGCAACTGGAACAGCGAGATAGCACCGGCGATCAGGATCAGCAGCGACAGTACCGCTGCGAAGATCGGCCGTGAAATGAAGAATTGGGAGAAATTCATCGGAGTAATTGCCCCTTAACCGCGTGGAGTCGCAGCAGCCAGTTTCACAACCGTACCCGGCGCGACCTTGGCAGGTGCGACTTGGGGCAGGTTGCTGGCTTCCAGCGCTTGTCGTTGTTGAGCAAGGGCCGCGAGGGTTTCCTTGCTGGCCATCGGGATCACTTCAGGGCTGACCGGCGAACCAGGGCGAACCCGTTGCAAACCCTTGACGATGATGGTGTCGTCTTTGTTCAGGCCGCTGCGCACGATGCGCAAACCTTCGATTTTCGGACCCAGCTCGACGGGGCGATAAGCCGTTTTGTTGTCGGCATCCATCACCAGCACGAACTTTTTACCCAGGTCGGTACCGACCGCTTCGTCGTTGATCAACACCGCGGAGTAGGTGCCGCTGCCCACCAGTTTCAGGCGTGCATAAAGACCCGGGGTGTAGCTGCCGTCTCTGTTGTCGAACACCGCACGACCGCGGATGGTGCCGGTCTTCGGGTTGACTTGGTTGTCGACGAAGTTCATCTGGCCCTGGTGCGGGTTGCCGTCTTCATTGGACAGGCCCATGTAAACCGGGGTAGTGGCGCCGCGTTGACCCTGGCGGGCGAGCTGGTTGTACTTGAGGAACACACGCTCGTCGGCGTCGAAGTAGGCGTAAACCTTGTCGGTGGACACTACGCTGGTCAGCGCGGTGGTGTCGGCGGTCACCAGGTTGCCGGCGGTGATTTCCGCACGGCTGACACGACCGCTGATTGGGGACGTCACGCGGGTGAAGCTCAGGTTCAGTTTGGCCAGGTCCAGTTGCGCCTGGAGTGCACCGACGGCGGCGCGAGCCTCTTGAGCGGCACTGGTGCGCGAGTCGGCGAGTTCGGCGGAAATCGCGTTGCTGGTGCGCAGACGTTCGCCGCGTTGGGCTTCGTTTTCACTGCGGGTGGCTGTGGCGCGAGCTTGCGCAACCAGGGCTTCGAGGCGGCGGACCTCAGCCTGGAACGGACGCGGGTCGATCTGGAACAACAGATCGCCTTTCTTGACCAATGCGCCTTCGGTGAAGGTTACGTCATCGATCTGGCCGGAGACCCGTGGACGAATCTCTACCGTTTCCGGCGCTTCCAGGCGCCCGGTGAATTCGTCCCACTCGTTGACCGGTTGCTCCAGCACCTTGGCCACGCTGACTTTGGCCGCGGGCATGGTGGCGGCAGCGTCCGGAGTCTTGCCGCAGGCGCTCATCACCATCACGGCCAACAGGGCCAAGGGGAAGCGCAAATGTTTGAGTGACTGTTCCATGGATGCATCCGCCAATGTATTGAGATGGGCGGATAATGCTTGGCGGGGCGGTATCAAACGAATCGAACGAGGCAAAGGTAACTATCATTCGGAATGATATAAGCCAGAAGCAAGCCCTCTAGCATGCACCTTTCGTTAGCGGGCTATCAAATGAAATGATGACAATTGTGTGTTGCGGGGAATGCAAAGGTTTGGCTTGAAACCGTGTAGCGGCCTTCGCGGGCAAGCCTCGCTCCCACTGGGGATTTGTGTATCGTTGATCCGGTCCAGGAGCGAGGCTTGCCCACGAAGAGGCCATCAGCCTCAATACAACATCAGGATCAGGCCAGACTATCCGGGTCCCCAAAGAATATTTTGACTTGACTCCAGGGCGGTGGTTTCAGGTGATAAAAAACTGGCGATGCCCCCACTTTTACCCCCACTCACTATTAGAGTCAGGGGCATCGTGCGCAGCTGTCAGGGCGTCTAGAAAATTCAGGGTGATTCACCGTGTCGATGGCACCCACCTCAGGAATGCTCTATCACCATCACCGCAGTGGTGTCCGCCTCGAGTGCTTCGAACACGTGAGGCACATTCGCCAGGTAGCTGATGTAGTCGCCAGCGTTCAGCAATACAGGTCCAGTCGCCGGGCCGATATGGGCGCTGCCGCTGCACAACACCACGTGCTCTACGGTTCCCGGTGGGTGAGGCTGAGACAGCCGAACTTCGCCGGGCTGCACTTTGAGCCGGTAGATATCACGTTGTACTCCCGCCGGGCAATCGGCAAGCAGTGTCGCTGCATAATTGGCAGTCTCGGCATAGGTCGTCATACCCTCGTTGGCGCGAATCACCCGCAGGGTCTGCTGGGGTTGCTCGAAGAACCGAGTGACTTGCAAGCCCATTGCCATCGCCAGCGACCACAAGGTTTCGATGCTGGGGTTACCGATTCCCGACTCCAATTGAGACAAGGTCGACTTCGCCACCCCGGCGCGCTTGGCCAGCTCGGTCAAGGAAAGCCCGGCGGCCAGGCGCTCGCGTTTGATTGAAAGGGCCAGCAGATCGATTCGGCTCGGGTTATTTCTCAGCAGGTTGTTCGTTATATTGGTCATTCGTTTTTTAAATCATCCTGAAATGAGTTGACGCTCCCAGCGCGTCTTGTTCAGTATAGTGAGCGTTAGTTCATTATAAAGTTCTATTTGCCGAACCAACCCCCGCGAATGGCGGCTTAGGTTACGGCAATGCCGGCAGCAAGGAAGCAGTGAGTGATGAAGTCGCAAACCCGTGGGACGCTCGAAATGATTTCGGCCATGGTGATCTCCGGCACGGTGGGCTGGTTTGTCATCATGTCGGGGCAGAGCCCGGAGGCCGTGGTGTTCTGGCGTTGCTTGTTCGGCGCCATGGCGATGCTGGTCACATGCCTGGTGCTTGGGGTGCTGCGCCGCTCCCTGATCAACGCCCGGCAGTTCATTCTGGTGTGCCTGGGCGGGGTGGCGCTGATCCTCAACTGGGTGCTGCTGTTCAGTGCCTACAAACATTCCTCTATCGCCATTGCCACGGTGGTCTACCACGTTCAGCCGTTCATGCTGGTCGGTCTGGGTGTGCTGTTCTTCGCCGAGCGTCTCAGCACCGCCAAGGTCGGCTGGTTGCTGTTGGCCTTCGCCGGTCTGATGCTGATCGTGTCCGCCAAAGGCAGCGGGCAGGGCACTGGCGCCGACTACCTGCTGGGCGTTTGCCTGGCCCTGGCTTCAGCCTTCTTCTACGCAGTGGCGGCGGCGATCACCAAGCGCCTCAAGGACTTGCCCGCGCACCTGATCGTGCTGATCCAGATGGTGGTAGGCGTGCTGGTCCTGGCACCGTTCGTGGATTTCAGCAGGGGCGATACGGTCGAGGGCGCCTGGACATACCTGATCATTATCGGCGTGGTCCATACCGGGCTCATGTCGACCCTGCTGTACAGCGCCATCCAGAAAATCCCCACGGCGTTGGTCGGGGCGCTGTCGTTCATCTATCCGATCGTCGCCATCCTGGTCGACTGGGTTGCCTTCGCCCACCCGCTCAGCGCCCTGCAAGTAATTGGCGCGAGCGCCATCCTGTTGGCGGCTGCGGGCATGAACTTCGGTTGGTCGCTGGGCCGCGCCCCGCATCAGGAAGTGATGTAGGGCTCGGCGAGAAACCTCCTGCTGATCGGAGCGGAAGCCTTTACCACCGTCGTCAACCCGCAAGACCGTGCCGCTTGGCCGATCTTCGGTGCCGGCGCCTCCACGGCCCGTCGCACCGTGGACGGTACGGACAATCGCCATGCATGACCGCTGTGGATAGCGCCCGGTTGCCAGCGATCAGGCGCTACGCTGGTTTGATTCAAAGACTCTCAGGGTCCCCGAAAAACATCTGAATCCGCGACCTCAACCACCGCTCACCCGGATCATTATCCTGCGACCCGCGCCAGGCCATGTGCAATTCAAAGCTGCGCACCGGCAACGGTGGATCTTCCGCCCGAACACCACCGGCGGCGGTCAACGCTTCGGCGGTGTAGTCCGGGACGGTGGCCACGATGTCGGTGCCGCTGATCAGTGTGCTCAGCCCGTTGAACTGCGGCACCGCCAGCACCACGTGCCGTTTGCGCCCCAGCTTCTCCAGCTCTTCATCTATAAAGCCGCTCAGGTCGCCCGCGAACGACACCAGCGCGTGGGGGCGGGCGCAGAAGTCATCCAGGCTCAACGGCCCCGGCACGGAGTCGGCTCGCAACAGTTTCGGCATGCTGCGGCGCAGTACTTTGCGCTTGGCGTTGGCCGGCAGGTCGGCGGTGTAGCTGACGCCAATGGAAATTTCGCCCGAGGCCAACAGGTTCGGCATCAGGATGTAGTTGGCCCGACGCACCACCAGCACGATGCCCGGTGCCTCGGCGCGCAACCGCTTGAGCAGCATCGGCAGCAACGCGAACTCGACATCGTCCGACAGGCCGATGCGGAACACCGCGGTGCTGGTGGCCGGATCGAATTCCGCCGCGCGACTGACCGCGGTGGAAATCGAATCCAGGGCCGGCGAGAGCAGGGCGAAGATTTCCACCGCTCGGGCGGAAGGTTCCATGCTGCGGCCGGTGCGCACGAACAACGGGTCATCGAACAGCCCGCGCAGGCGCGAGAGCGCCGCACTGATGGCCGGCTGGCCGAGGAACAATTTCTCCGCAGCGCGGGTCACACTGCGCTCGTGCATCAGTGTTTCGAAAACGATCAACAGGTTCAGGTCGACACGACGCAGGTCATTACGATTCATCTGGGGTCCTGGCAGATTCAGCAAACTTGACGTGAGCGACCATATGAGAACAATGGCCGGCGTGAATCTTACGGGGAAAGGCTGGTACTCTGCACAGGGTAATTCAGTTTTCCCTGAAAGGCTGCTTCGGTTTTTACGGCATTGGATGATGTCGCCGTCGCTGCGGAATCAATGACAGGCATGTCGACTATTAATAGCCACTGATGGTCTTGGGTAGAAAGCCCAGATAGAGTTCAGGGCATTAGAGGTTACTTTGACGAGGTTTGCGATGTCCCGCACGATCCGTTTTCACAAGTTTGGTCCAGCCGAGGTGCTCAAATGCGAAGAGCATGCGGCCGCTCTGCCTGCGCCGGGCGAAGTGCAGGTGCGTGTCGAGGCGATAGGCATCAGCTGGTACGACATTCTCTGGCGCCAGAACCTGGCCTCGTCCCATGCTCGCCTGCCTTCAGGCCTGGGTCATGAAATGGCCGGCGTGGTCACGGCGCTCGGCGAGGGGGTCGATGACCTCGCTATCGGTGACAAGGTCGCCAGCTTCCCGGCCGAAAGCCCCAACGATTATCCGGTCTACGGCGAACAGATCGTTCTGCCGCGCACGGCGCTGACCCGCTACCCGGACGTGCTCAGTCCGGTCGAAGCCAGCGTGCATTACACGCCGCTATTGGTCGCCTATTTTGGCTACACCGATCTGGCGCGCGTCAAGCCCGGGCAATTCGCTCTGGTGACCGACGCCAGTCACTGCGCCGGGCCGTCGTTCGTACAGCTGGGCAAAGCCCTTGGTGTGCGAGTAATCGCTGCGACCAAAACCGCGGACGAGCGTGAATACCTGCTGTCGCTGGGTGCCGAAAAAGTCATCGTCACCGAAGAAGAAGATCTGCTGATGCGGATCAACAAAATTACCGACAACCGTGGCGTCGATGTGGTGTTCGATGGCCTGGGCGGCCCGCAGATGTCGCTGCTCGGCGATGTGCTCGCGCCTCGCGGCAGCCTGGTGCTCTATGGCCTGCAGGGTGGTAACCAGACGCCATTTCCGGCCTGTGCGGCGTTCCAGAAGAACATTCAGTTCTTCGTGCACTGCATCGGCAACTTCACCGGCAAGCCGGAGCTGGGCATCCTCCAGGATCAGGCCGCACTGCAACGTGCCCTGCGCGACATCAACCAGTTGACCGCAGACCATGTGCTGCTGCCACTCAAGACTCGGGTATTCCCGTTCTCCCAGTTTGTCGAAGCACACCGCTACATGGACGAATGCCCATGCCGCGAACGGGTCGCCCTTGAGGTCGAGCCTGTCTGAGCTCTTCGTACGAGCCCCCTTGTATAAACCCCTCTGGAAAGGTCCGTGCAGGCACGGACTTTTCCGCTGTCAAAACCTCCAAAATGAGACATCCCATCGATCCCTCGGTGGGGCGGTTCAGCAACTGAACTGGTTTTTGCTCTCGATCTGTATCTTCTAATCATTATGTAAGCCCTGATAATTGAATGATTATTTCATCTCAAGGAAAGAGTCATGGCTGGGTATCAGGTTGAAACTTTTCAACGCGCATCGGCAATACATGCTCAACAAATAATTCGACGCCGCTCGGCGGTCATACATTTATTGGCAATTTCTTTCTTTATTTCTTGTATTACACGTCTGTGGGATGTTGTCGGAAATTTCCTAGGACATCGCTCGGGGCCGAAAAACACCCGTCCTGCCTGGCGTTGCGGCGGTATTGCCCTGCTTGGGGTTCTCGAGACATGCAACCATTTCAAATAATTACAAAATGCTTAAGTGCTAGCATTTGATAACAACCCCGGCACCCCATTCATGACAGGCAATCCGTCGCGCAGTGCATGTAATTGTTTGCGTGGCGTCGAACTTATGAGTAACAGGTAAACAATGATGACCCATACCCATGAACAGGCAATGAATTATGTTTATCAACAAGTACTGCAGCGCTTGCTGAGCTTTTTCTCTCGCGCCGAGCGCACGGCATTGCAACTGATGATTCAGCGCCTGGTGGTGTCGGCTGGAGGTATGGAGCGTATCGGCGATTACAAGGTGTTGGCGATCCAGTCCGGGTCCCGTGACAGCTGCTACACACTGGCGCTGCTGCGCGCCGCGCAACTGAGTATCGCCGGTCGGGCACCGGCGACGTTTCAGCTGCGAGTGGCCACTTTGCGCTTGAGTGGTACGGCTGCGACAGCACTGGAAAACATCCATCGCAGCAGCAGTGCATTGTTTCTATACGACGATCCCCGGGTCGAAATGTTGATGGTCGATAATCGTGAGGTCCTGCCGTTCAATCACTTGGCGCCAATCTCCGATGCCGGCCGCGAGTCGAATCGGCTCAACCTGCTGATGGTCGGGCACCGTCGGGCCTGGAACGGGCCGCTTGAGTTGTGGGACGACGGGTACCTGGCCACAGGTGATTTTTATGGACAAATTGCCCGCTGGGACAACGGCGTCGATGTCATGGTCAGCAGCGATTCACCCCGTCGGCAGGCTCAGTTTATCGAGGGTTTGAACCGTGCCGCAGCCAAGGCCGGGCTTGCGCCGACGAGCCGCCATGAAACGGGCTACGAGGGATTGTTCGCGCGGCTCGATGAACTGGGCAGCGACTGCTATCGCGAGTTTTATCCCGACTCTGCTCAGGCTGCGTGGCGTCCTGCCGAGCGCTTTGAGGCCTGCCGTCGCACGACCTTCATCGACATCCACGACATGCTGGTCAGCAACCTGGAAGAGCGCTGGCCGCTGCTCACTGACTTCCTCGGCTTCCAACCTGATGAACTGACGGCTCAATTCAGTGATAACGACCATGTCAGTCCGTCGATATCCGCGCACCTTCGCGGCTTGCAAGCGCGCTTTGTACACGGTCGCACCTACGAAGAGGGGGTCAGCGAATACCTGCAGCGGGCGTTGGTGATGATGCGTCGTAAACAATTGCCCGAGCGCTTTTGCGAGCAGGCAGTGGAGACCTTCGGCAATCCGCTGACCATGGCCGATCAGCGCGGATTGGCGACAGCCGAGGCACAAAAAAATCTCGGTTTGAGTGAAGCCCAACTGGTGTGCCTGCTGTTCGCCCCGTTTGTCGATAACGGCGCGGCCCTGGAGCATTTTCTTCGTCAATGCCATCCCGGCATGCTGGTAGCGCTGCCGGAATTGCACCGGGCGATGCAGGGAGGTCCGGCACCCGAGCAGGTTCTGCAGTGGATGGTGGATGTCAGCGGGTTGCCAGTCAGCCTGATCGGTACGCTTTACCGCATGAGGCCGGTGGTTCGGGATGAGGGTAGGGTGCCAGGCACGGAAAGCGGCGACGCGGGCGTGCAAGTCGAAGACATGGACCCCGAGAATGAAACAGCAGTGACTGGCGAATGGTCGATGGGCCAGTGAATGTTCCTGGTTTGGCGGATGCATCAAAAGTGCGTCATGACGTTCGTAGCGTGTTCGGTCATCACCCATGAAAGGATCACGAGATTCCGATTTCGCGTACCAGGCGGTGTACCGCTACCTGAACAATCTGATCAATGAGCCGGGCAGTGACGTGCGAGTGCGCCTGCCCTCATTGCGGCAGTTGGCGGATCGTTTGAGTGTGTCGATCTCGACCATTCAATACGCCTATTCGCTGCTGGAGAAGGAAGGACGCATCTATTCGGTTGCCAAGTCAGGCTATTACGCACTGCCGGTGTCTTCTATCGGTCTTCCCGGCAGCGGTAAAGACCTGCTCGAAACGGTCTATGTCAACGCCAGGCGCCCCGGCATGCTGGTGTTGAGCGCCGATGAACCGGCGTTGTTACAACCCCTGGACAGCCCGTTGTTGTTGCTGGAGAGAGAATTGCTGCGCCAGTATCCGCGCCAGCCACAACCGTCTTCACAACCCTGCGGCGAGCTGGAACTGCGCACGGCCCTTGCGGCACGCTACACCACTTCGCCGACACGCTGCTGGCATGCCGATGATGTCTATATCGGCGCAGATATGCGCGGCGTACTTGAAATATTGATCGCCGTTCTTGAGCTCAAAGATTCGGTGGTGGTGGTCGAGTCGCCGTGCGACTGGGTGATTCTGCGCTTGTTCCAGGACGCCGACGTGCAGGTTGTCGAGCTGCCGCTGCAAGCCTGTGGTGGCCTGGATCTCGAACAGCTGAGAGAGCTGCTCGAGACCGGGCGGGTGCGACTGATGATGCTTTCATCAGGACTGAACATGCCGCGCGGGAGCGTGGCGCCTGACGACAACCGGCAGTCCACTGCGCAACTGCTGGGACGGCATGGCTGTTGGGTGTTGGAAAACGATTGTTACGGCGAGCTCGAATTCGAGCCGAGCGGCTTGCGGTTTCGCGACCTGGTTGACCCTGATCGGCTGATCGTGTTTTCCACTTTCGAGAAAATCATCGGCTCGGAGGCACCCTTTGGTTACCTGCTTTCGCGACAACTGCGTGCCGAACTGCAACGGCACTTTCTGCTGCGGGCATTCCGTTTGTCGCTGATTCGTCAGAAAGCCATCGCGCGGCTGTACAGCAACGGACGCATCGATCAACACCTGCTGGTGTTGCGTCGACTGCTCAAGGAACGCATGGTGCTGATGACCCAACTGCTCCAGGAGCGTCTGCCGGAATCGCTGCATTTCGTCGAGCCCCAGGGCGGGGCGACGGTGTGGATTCGCTCGTTGCGCCAGGTCAATGTACATCGAGTGTTCCAGAGACTGCTCAAGCAGCAAGTGGTCATCGCACCGGGGGAGTTGTTCAGTTTGCAGGGCCTGCACGCGCAGCACTTGCGCCTGAGTCATACGTTCGGTGGCGACCACGAGCTCGTCGCTGCACTGGGGCTACTGGGGGATGCCTTGCGTCTGGAATCGATCGATTGAGCCGAGGTGGCAGAGCTCCTCGGAACCTGACATTCGATAACGTCGCGCAACGGCCAAACTGTCAGTAAACTGCGCTCCTATCCCGAACCACTCTCTCTCAGAGGTTTTGCATGACACTCAGTCCTTTTGCGGGCAAACCGGCACCGGCAGAACTGTTGGTCGACATCCCGCGACTGGTAACGGCCTATTACACCGGCCAGCCCGATGCAGCCATTTCTACCCAGCGCGTCGCCTTCGGCACGTCCGGACACCGAGGTAGCTCGTTCGACTTGAGTTTCAACGAATGGCATGTCCTGGCCATCAGCCAGGCGATCTGCCTGTATCGCGAGGCCCAGGGCATCGATGGCCCGCTGTTCGTCGGGATCGACACCCACGCGCTGTCCACGCCGGCCGGTGCCAGTGCCCTGGAAGTGTTGGCGGCGAACGGTGTCACGGTGATGATCGCCGAAGGCGACGAGTACACCCCGACGCCGGCCATTTCCCATGCGATTCTTTGCTACAACCGCGGGCGCACTTCAGGCCTGGCGGACGGCATCGTCATCACGCCGTCCCACAACCCGCCGCAAAGCGGTGGCTACAAGTACAACCCAACCAACGGCGGCCCGGCCGATACCCACATCACCAAGTGGATCGAAGCCAAGGCCAACGAGTTGCTGGCAGCCAGGCTCGCCGGCGTCAAACGCATCAGCTACGAGCAGGCCCTGAAGGCCAGCACTACCCATCGTCACGATTACCTCAACACCTATGTCGCTGACCTGATCAACGTGATCGACTTCGACGCCATCCGCGATGCGAAGCTGCGTCTGGGTGTCGATCCGCTGGGCGGAGCAGGGGTGCGCTACTGGTCGGCGATTGCCGAGCACTACCGCCTGGACCTGGAAGTGGTGAATAAACAGGTTGATGCAACGTTCCGTTTCATGACCGTCGACTGGGACGGGCAGATCCGCATGGACCCATCGTCCAGCTATGCCATGCAAGGCCTGATCGGCCTGAAAGAGCGTTTCGACGTGGCGTTTGCCTGCGACCCGGACCACGACCGTCATGGCATCGTGACCCCGTCCGGTGGTTTGCTGGCGCCGAACAACTACCTCGCGGTCTCGATCGACTACCTGTTCCAGAACCGTCCACTGTGGCGCGCCGATGCGGCCGTGGGTAAGACCGTGGTCAGCAGCGGCTTGATCGATCGCGTCGCCAAACGCCTGGGCCGTCGTCTGTACGAAGTGCCGGTCGGTTTCAAATGGTTTGCCGACGGTCTGTTCGACGGCTCCCTGGGTTTTGGCGGTGAAGAAAGCGCCGGTGCGTCGTTCCTGCGCAAGGACGGCAGTGTCTGGAGTACCGACAAGGACGGTTTGATTCCGGCGCTGCTGGCCGCTGAAATGACCGCTCGCACGGGCCGTGATCCAAGCCAGGCCTATCGCGCGTTGACCGATGAACTGGGTGAGCCGTTCTCGGTACGCGTTGATGCCAAGGCCAACCCTGAACAGAAAGCACTGCTGAGCAAATTGTCGCCGGACCAGGTCACTTCGACTCAACTGGCGGGCGAAGCGATCCAGAGCATCCTCAGCCATGCACCGGGCAACGACCAGGCCATCGGCGGTCTGAAAGTCATGACCGAGAACGGCTGGTTCGCGGCGCGGCCGTCGGGCACCGAGGACATCTACAAGATTTACGCGGAAAGCTTTGTCAGTGATGACCACCTGAAACAACTGGTGGCCGAGGCCCAGACACTGGTAGATGGCGCAATTTCTGCGAAGTGATTGAAGGCCCCTTCGCGGGCAAGCCTCGCTCCTACAGAAGGTCGGCGCCGATCGACGCTAATCCTGTAGGAGCGAGGCTTGCCCGCGAAAGCGTCAATACAGTCACACAGGACTTCAGCCAAAAAAAGGGGCGACCATCAACGGTCGCCCTTTTTTTGCCGCGCATTTACCGCCTCAAGCCACATCTACCAAGACGATTTCGCTGTCTTCGATCGCAGTCACCCGCAACACTTGCTCATCGGCAACCGCGACCCCGTCTCGAGCTTGTGCGCGCAAGCCATTGACTTCAATCGCTCCTGTCGCCGGCACCAGATAAGCGCGACGGCCACTGTCCAGACGATATTCAGCCGTTTCCCCGGCTTTCAGGTTGGCCGCCACCAGACGCGCATCGGCGCGAATCCGCAGGCTTTGATCGTCGCCGGCCTTGCCACTGGCCAGGGTCACGAAGCCTTCGCGTTGGCCTTTGGGGAAGGGCTTGGCGCCCCACGACGGTGCCAGACCGGTTTCGTTGGGGATGATCCAGATCTGAAAGATCCGGGTCTCGGTCGCTTCCAGATTGTATTCACTGTGGGCGATCCCGGTGCCGGCGCTCATGACCTGCACATCACCGGCTTCGGTACGGCCCTTGTTGCCCAGGTTGTCCTGGTGGGTAATCGCGCCTTCACGAACGTAGGTGATGATTTCCATGTCCCGGTGCGGGTGTTGCGGGAACCCGGTGCCGGGGGCAATCACATCATCGTTCCACACCCGCAGGTTGCCCCAGTTCATGCGTTTGGGGTCGTAGTACTCGGCGAACGAAAAGTGGTGATGGGCATCCAGCCAGCCATGGTGCGCGCCGCCCAGGGAGTTGAAAGGTCTGAGTTCAAGCATGATCGTCTCCTGAAAAAGGTTCGTCATGGGGGCAGAACGTCTGAGCCACAAACGAGAACCGGTGGTTGATGGTCAGTATCATCCATCAGGTACCCATCGATAAAAAGCGTAAAAAATGCCTCAATACAATCGAATTATTTGATACCAAATAATCTCGAATTTTTCTCATCCAGCCTTCACTTCATCGCATAAGCCAATGACCTGTAAGCATTTCACTAGAACTCAACGGCAAATGCAGACACCATAGCCCCCGACAGCCTCACACACTGGAGTCCGCCTGCGTGCCGCAACACACACCCGATCTTCCGCCCGAACTTCGTCCCTTGGCCGAGATGCCTTTGCTCAAACGTCTGGCCGCCCGGTTCTTTGGCCACGGCCTGACCCGCTTGCGCGCGCAACACCGTGCGTCCTGGCTGCACGGGCAAGCCGACGGTTTTCGCAGCGGTCACAGCGCTGGCGTGGAATACGGCTATAAGGAAGGCAAGCTCGAGGGTCTGGAAGAAGGCCGGCAAGTGCTGCTGATCCGCGACTCGCGCTCCACCGAGCATCGACCGCCCAACGTCGATGACAACCTGTTCGACGATTGGCGCCTGCCATTGAGCGCCGAGCTGAAGAAGCGCATGAAGGCCGACGTGGCGCGACTGCTGCCTGCGCATGCCCAGCCGAGCGCTGCCCAATGGAAAATGATCTTCAGTGACACACCGTCGACTTCGGTGATCGCCGGCGCGGGCGCGGGCAAGTCGACCACCCTGGTGTTGCGTATCCTGCTGCTCAGTCATTACCTGGGGTTTGAGCTGAGCTCGATGACCGTGGTGACCTTCACCCGCGAGTCGCGCAAGGATTTCATCAATAAGCTGATCGAACTGTTTACCGTGTGGGGCCGGGCGCTCAGCTTCAAAGAAGCGCGGGACCTGGTGCGTACTTTTCATTCGCGGATCCTGCCAATGGTGCGCAGCCTGCCGGGTTTCGAACGACTGCAAGCCTTCGAAAACCTCAGCTTTCGCGTGCAGGGCAGCGATGAGGAGGTCGACAGCAACCCCTTCGACCTGCGAGTCAACGATGCCCAGCGCCAACAACTCAACGCCTGCTATCACAGCCTGTATACCCGCGATGAGCGTTTCCGCGAATTGATCAAGCCGTTGTCTCGTCACGCCTTGCAGCTCAAGGAACTGGAGCGCGATCACCCGGACGTGCAAAAGCGCATGGCGGTGACTGAACTGGCGGCCAAGCGCGATGAAGAGCTGTGCGACACCATCGAGGACCTGTGGTTTCGCGCCGGCGCTTGGCCGATCAAGGGCATCGAGCCGAATCGTCAGGCCTTCGACATCAACGGTTCGACCTTCCATTGCCACGGTTACATTCCGGCGCTGGATGCCTGGGTGGTGCTGGGTTTCGATCCTCGGGAAAATCCCCAGGTCAGCCGCCCGAATGCCAAGCTGACCGTGCGTGCGGAATGGGCTGTAAAGCGCACCTTGTTTCAAGCTTTCTGTCGTAAACCATTGATATGGCTCGATAGTTACGAATCTTCAAAACGTGTTTTGGCGTCGCTTGCCGGTGACGCCAGCGCCGGGCCGGGCTTCGATTACAAGGTCAAGGGCGAGCTGGCTTCCGCGCCGTTGCTGGACTGTTTTGTCGCGGCAGCCGGGTTTATCGAAAACCTCGGCCTGGATGTGCCCAATGCCGTGGGCCAGATGAGTTTCGCCAAAGATGACCCGGACCGATTCTTCTTCGAGGCCTTGAGCCTGTTCTGGCGAGCGCTGGAAGATCATCTGCTGGATCAATCGCCACCCGTGATGACCTACAACCGGATGTTTGCCCTGTTCAGCGAGCATTCACCGGAGAATCTCAAGTTGCTCGGCGATGAACTGCTCAGGCCAATGTCGCACTTGATGATCGATGAGTTCCAGGACGTGTCGCCGCAGATCGTTTCCTGGATTCGCGCCAGCCTGGCCGAAATCCGTAGTCGTGGCCCGGCCATGCACGTAGGGCGCGGGGCGCAACGTTCGTCATTGCTGTGTGTGGGGGACGACTGGCAATCGATTTACGGCTGGCGTGGCAGCTCGCCGAGCTACTTCATGGAGTTCAACAAGGAGTTCCCGTCGCCGAGCACGACCAAGGTGATGCTCAGCGACAATTACCGCAGCCATCAGCACATCATCGACGCGGCGGAGCACATCGTCCGCGCCGCACCGGCCATCGCCGGCAAGAAGGCCAAGGCCAGCGGAGAACCCAAGGCGTTGCTGCCGGTGAACGTCCTCGATCGGGATGACCAGGGCATGGCCCAGCGCCTGATCGAGCACTACAGAAAAGGCGATTCAATCTTGATGCTTTATCGAAAAAGTAGCGATAAGTCATTGATAGAAGAGCATATTCAGTCTGTAGTTAATGTTGATTCTAGCTTGCCGTACGACGCGCGACGGCTCAAGCAACTGACCTATCACAGCGCCAAGGGCCTGCAAGCTGATGCGGTGTTCCTGCTGGGTGATTGCCAGCATCTGACCAGTTCGCCTTACAAGAACCAGGTCTATCGCATGGCCGGGCTCGGCAAGGCCGGCGACAGCGAGTCCTACGACAGCGCACAGAAAGACGAGATCCTGCGTCTGGCCTACGTGGGCATCACCCGGGCGGTGAGCCATTGCTACTGGTATGTCGATGGCCAGGATACCCAGGCGGCGAATATGCCCAAGGCCTCCGACCGGATCGGCAAGGGCAAGGCGTTTTTTGCCGATCACCGTCAGGGAAAAGTGCAGGCCTGAACCTCAAGAGAGTCTTGAGTCAAAAACCTGTGGCGAGGGAGCTTGCTCCCGCTGGGCTGCGTAGCGGCCCCAAAAATGCGACAAGCATTGCCGATTTTTGTGAGCGCTGCGCACTCAAGCGGGAGCAAGCTCCCTCGCCACAACAAGCTCGCTCGCCACAAAAGTTGCGAGGGGCGCGATCCCGGCCTATGGTCCAAGCGAGGCTTTGATTGCGACGAGGCGCTCGACACGCTTCAGGTCGCTGTCCATCCAGTGCGGATACCCGTAGCGAGGTGACGACATGCCGAACAACTCCCGTCCCGCCGTGCTCGAACTGATCGGCAATACGCCGCTGGTGCGTATCAGCCGCTTCGATACCGGCCCATGCACACTGTTCCTCAAGCTTGAATCGCAGAACCCCGGTGGTTCGATCAAGGATCGCATCGGCCTGGCGATGATCGACGCCGCCGAGCGCGACGGTCGCCTGCGCCCCGGCGGTACCATCGTCGAGGCCACGGCCGGCAACACTGGCCTGGGGCTGGCACTGGTCGGTCGCGCCAAGGGCTATCGGGTGGTACTGGTGGTGCCGGACAAGATGTCCACCGAGAAAGTCCTTCACCTCAAAGCGATGGGCGCCGAGGTGCATATCACCCGCTCCGACGTCGGCAAGGGCCATCCCGATTATTACCAGGACGTCGCTGCGCGGCTGGCCAAGGACATTCCCGACGCCTTCTTCGCCGATCAGTTCAACAACCCGGCCAACCCGCTGGCCCACGAGTGCAGCACCGCGCCGGAGATCTGGGCGCAGACTCAGCATGATGTGGATGCCATCGTGGTTGGTGTCGGTTCGGCCGGCACGCTGACCGGGCTGACTCGTTTCTTTCAGCGCGTACAACCGAATCTGGAAATGGTGCTGGCCGACCCGGTCGGCTCGGTGATGGCGGAATACAGCCGCAGCGGCACCCTTGGTACGCCCGGCTCCTGGGCGGTGGAGGGCATCGGCGAGGACTTCATTCCGTCGATTGCCGACCTTTCCAGCGTGCGCAAGGCCTATTCGATCAGCGACGAGGAAAGCTTCGATCATGCCCGCCAGCTGCTGCGCGCCGAAGGCATTCTCGGCGGCTCTTCGACGGGCACCTTGCTGGCGGCGGCATTGCGCTATTGCCGCGAGCAAACCGAGCCGAAGCGGGTGGTCAGTTTCGTTTGCGACACCGGCACCCGTTATCTGTCGAAGATCTACAACGACCAGTGGATGAACGATCAGGGCCTGCTTGCGCGCAAACGCTACGGCGATTTGCGTGACCTGATCGCGCGGCGTTTCGAGGATGGCCGGGTGGTCAGCGTCGGCCCGGACGATACCTTACTCACCGCCTTCCAGCGCATGCGCCTGGCGGATGTGTCGCAACTGCCGGTGCTGGTGGACGGGCAGCGGCTGGTCGGGGTCATCGACGAGTCCGATATTCTGTTTGGCGTGCATGAAGACGCCACGCACTTTCGCATGACCGTGACCAGCGCGATGACCGACAAACTCGAAACCCTGCCTCCCGGCGCCAGTCTTGCTGAACTGGAGGCGGTGCTCGACCGTGGGCTGGTGGCGATCATCGCCGACACCTCGGGCTTCCACGGCCTGATTACCCGCGTCGACATGCTCAATCACTTGCGGAGATCACTGGCATGAGTCAGCACGATGAAAGCACCGCGCCACGGGGCTTTGCCACCCGTGTGATCCATGCCGGACAGACGCCGGACCCGACCACCGGGGCGCTGATGCCGCCGATTTACGCCAACTCCACCTATGCGCAGCAGAGCCCCGGTGTGCACAAGGGCTTCGATTACGGGCGTTCGCACAACCCGACACGCTTTGCCCTGGAGCGTTGCGTGGCGGACCTTGAGGGCGGCACCCAGGCGTTCGCTTTCGCCTCCGGGCTGGCGGCGATCGCCACTGTGCTCGAATTGCTCGACGCGGGTGCGCACATCGTTTCTGGCAATGATTTGTACGGCGGGACTTTCCGTCTGTTCGAACGGGTGCGCCGGCGCAGCGCGGGGCATCGCTTCAGCTTCGTCGATCTGACGAACCTGGCGGCCTTCGAAGCGGCGCTGCAGCATGACACGCGGATGGTCTGGGTCGAGACGCCGAGCAATCCTTTGCTCAGCCTCACTGACCTCGCCGCCGTCGCACGCATCTGTCGCGAGCGCGGCATCATCTGCGTGGCGGACAACACCTTCGCCAGCCCGTGGATCCAGCGTCCTCTGGAATTGGGCTTTGATATCGTGCTGCACTCGACGACCAAGTACCTCAACGGTCATTCCGACGTGATCGGCGGCATCGCAGTGGTCGGGCAGAATGCAGAACTGGCCGAGCGCCTGGGCTTTCTGCAGAACGCAGTGGGGGCGATCGCCGGGCCGTTCGACGCGTTCCTCACCTTGCGCGGGGTGAAGACCCTGGCGCTGCGCATGGAACGTCATTGCAGCAACGCGCTGGAGTTGGCGCAATGGCTGGAACGTCAGCCGCAAGTGGCACGCGTGTATTATCCGGGCCTGCCATCGCACCCGCAGCACGAATTGGCGCGGCGGCAGATGCGCGGGTTCGGCGGTATGATTTCCGTCGAGCTGAACAGCGACCTGACGGGCGCCAGACGTTTTCTCGAGAGTGTGCGGATCTTTGCCTTGGCCGAGAGCCTGGGCGGGGTGGAAAGCCTGATCGAGCACCCGGCGATCATGACTCACGCCACCATTCCCGCAGAAACACGCGCACAGCTAGGTATCAGCGATGCGCTGGTGCGTTTGTCTGTGGGGGTGGAGGATGTCGAAGACCTACGCGCCGATCTGGCCCAGGCGCTGATGCAAGTTGCGGCGACGCATTCCTTGTAGCAGCTGCCTCGCAGGCTCGACAGCTGCTACAAGCCGATCGGGCTCGGCAACTGCTACAAAAAGCCCGCTAAATCGATAAGCGGGCTTTTTGTCGGGTGTTGGCTGTCAGGCATAACTCCTGAGCGTCTGCGGAGGAATGAACGCTTCCAGCTCATCCTCGACCGCTTCGATAATCCGCTCTACATCGGCAGCGTTCATGACCGTTGCACAAGGAATGCCGGCAATGGCGATCATGGTTTCGCCGCTGGCTCGGTCGAACAGGCGAGCAACCATGCTGCCCGGTGCATCCATGGTCGCCTCGAAACCCATGGGATGAAAATGCCAGCGCATCAGCTGGCAGGCATTTGGAAAAGTAACCTTGCTGAATGAACCTTGATTCATGTGTTGCCCACCTTCTTCATCGAGCGCTTCCTTTAGCTCATGTTAGGAGGGAAGAGCCTTCAATGGCTCAACCGGTGACTGTCTTTAAAAGTAGCACCCGGATGTGAAAATCATGTGGAATTTTTCAGACCGTTCAGCGATTGGTTCAGTTTTTTTGATGCAGGTCATGAGATACGGGCATCTCGGCCAAGGGCCAGCATTGCCGGGCCGGGCATCCCATTGGTCATTGAAGCCCGGACAGAACTTCGGCAAGCTCGGTTTTTTCTCGTCGAGTCCTCTATGCACGCCGATGATGATGGTCCGTCGCAAACCCAGGCCACGGGCGACACGGTCATGCGTTACCACCTGCGCTGGAAGCACCGGGATCTGGATGGTGTGATGGCGCTTTATCACCCGGACATTCAGTACAACGACTTTTTCCAGAACCGCGTGATGGGGCTGGATGCGTTGCGCGACTACGTGCGCGACAGTATGCCCCGGGATCCGGATGAGGCGCTGGAGCACTCGGACCGTATTCGACTGGATGGCAACACGGCGTTCATTCAATACCGCATCACCCTTCGCGGCGGTGAAGGGCTGGTGTCGTTTCGGACCAGCGAGGCGATCACCGTACGTGACGGGCTGATCTGGCGGGTCAATGAATACGCCACCCTTGTACATGAACAAACATCCGGCAAAGCCGCCCGCAACCTGCGCCCGGCGGTCAGTCGGCTCGGGTTGTCACCGCGACAGCTGAGCTTCATGGCCGAAGACTTGCAGCAGTATTTCCAGGGACAGCAGCCGTACCTGGATCCCGAACTCGACCTGCAACGGGTGGCGAAGGAGTGCGGATACAGCCGCAATCAGATTTCCTACCTGTTGAACCAGGTGCTCGGCCAAAGCTTCTACCGTTACGTCAATCAGGCGCGGTTGCGGCATTTGCTCGCGGCACTGGACAGCGCCACTCCACCACTGCGTATCGATGAGCTGGCCTTTGCCGCAGGCTTCAATTCGTTGTCGGCGTTTTACAGCTGTTTCCGCCAGCACACCGGTCTGTCGCCCAAGGCTTACGTCAAACAAATTTCTTTGCGTGCACGCGCGCAAGACGGCCCCTGAGCCCACGCACTAGGATCGACGCCATCGAAGTATTGAGTGGCGGAGTCTTGCATGGCAGCGTGGCGAACGATCAGTTTGTGGATGGATCAACTCGACGAGCCGATGCTGGCGCGCCCGGCGCTGGAACAGGACCTGGACGTCGACGTGGCCATCATTGGCGCCGGGTACACCGGGCTCTGGACGGCGTACTACCTCAAACGCCTGGCGCCGGGACTGAACATCGCCATCGTCGAAGCCCAAACTGCGGGGTTTGGTGCGTCGGGCCGTAACGGCGGCTGGTTGATGGGCAATCTGCTGGGTGAAGACCGCTTGCTCGCCGGACTACCGGCGGAACAACGTCGCGCCTCTTTCGATCTGTTGCACAGCATCCCTGATGAAGTAGAGATCGTCCTCGAACGAGAAGGCATTGACTGCGATTACCGCAAGGGCGGGGCGCTTTACTGTGCGGCGCGTTACCCGGAGCAGGAAGCCAGCCTGCGCGATTATCTGGACGCGCTCTACCGCCAAGGGCTGACCGAGGCCGACTATCGCTGGCTCAGCCCCGAGCAATTGGCGCAACAGATCCGAATTGCCAAACCTTATGGCGGTATCTATGCACCGCACGTGGCGACCATTCACCCGGCAAAGTTGGTGCGAGGTCTGGCACGGACGGTGGAGCTCATGGGGGTCAACATTTATGAAAACAGCCCGGTCACCCAGTGGCAGTCGGGCAGTTTGCGTACCGCCCGCGCGCAGGTTCGCAACCGCTGGATCGTGCCGGCGGTAGAAGGTTACGCGGTCACGTTGCCGCCGCTGGGTCGTTATCAATTGCCCGTGCAGAGTTTACTGGTGGCGACCGAACCGCTGTCCGCCGCGACCTGGGACGACATCGGCCTCAGCCATGGTCAGGCGTTCAGCGAAAGCAGCCGCCAGGTCACCTACGGCCAGCGCACGGCCGACAACCGTCTGGTGTTTGGCGCCCGTGGCGGCTATCAGTTTGCCGGCAAGTTGCGCCATGACTTCGAGCTGAGCGCCAGCGAAGTGCAGTTACGACGCTACCTGTTCGGTGAACTCTTCCCGCAGCTCAAGAACGTGCGAATCACCCACGCCTGGGGCGGAAACCTGGGGATGTCCCGGCGCTTCAAGCCGCACATGCTCTGCGATCAGGCCAGCGGCATCGCCTTGTCGGGCGGTTATGGCGGGGAAGGCGTGGGTGCCAGCAACCTCGGCGGGCGGACGCTGGCCGATCTGATTCTTCGGCGCGATACCGAGTTGGTGCGCCAGCCGTGGGTGATTACGGAGGGCGGTCTCGACGCGCTCAAGGCCTGGGAGCCGGAGCCCTGCCGCTGGCTGGGCTACAACGCAATCATCCGCAGCTTCGTTCACGAAGACCAGACCCTGGCCAATCCGTCCACCGCGCCCTGGCGTCGCAAACTGGCCTGCCGGGTCGCGGGGTTCATGGAAGGTTTCATGCGCTGAACGGCGATGCACTGATGTTGCCAGCCAACAGCCTCGGCATCTGGGACATCCAGGAAACCGTGCGCAAGACCTACGTTTTGATTTTTTGATCTCTGATTGCCTGCCAGTTCTCCAATAAAAAGAAAACAACCCATACAGGAATCGACCCATGATCCGAAAGACACTGACGCTTGCTCCACTTGCGCTCGTCGCGACCCTCAGTCAGGCCGCCGAGACCGTGAAAATCTACAACTGGTCGGACTACATCGCCCCGGACACCACAAAAAACTTCCAGAAAGAAACCGGTATCGCCTTCAGTTACGACGTCTTCGACAGCAACGAAACCCTGGATGGCAAATTGATGACCGGCACATCCGGGTATGACGTGGTATTCCCGTCCAACCACTTCATGGCCCGACAGATTGAGGGCGGGGCCCTGAAGAAACTCGACAAGAGCCAGCTGCCGAACTGGAAAAACCTCAATCCGGTGTTGCTCAAGACGTTACAAGCCAACGACCCGGGCAACGAGCATGGCTTCCCGTATTTATGGGGCAGCACCGGCATCGGCTACAACGTGGCCAAGGTCAAGGCGGTGCTGGGCGACAACGCGCCGGTGGATTCCTGGGACCTGATCTTCAAACCCGAGAACATGGCAAAACTGCAAAAGTGCGGCGTGGCGATCCTCGACAACGGGCCCGAACTGTTGCCGGCGGCGTTGAATTACCTGGGGCTGCCGCATCACAGCAAGAACCCCGAAGACTATAAAAAGGCCGAAGCGCTGCTGATGAAAGTCCGGCCCTATGTCAGCTATTTCCACTCGTCCAAATACACCAGCGACCTGGCCAACGGCGATATCTGCGTGGCCGTCGGCTTCTCTGGCGACATTCTCCAGGCGGAAAACCGCGTCAAGGAAGCCGGGAACGGCGTGGACATCGGCTATTCGATTCCCAAGGAAGGCGCGGCCATCTGGTTCGACATGGTCGCCATGCCCGCCGACGCCCCGGACGAGAAAGCCGGTTACGCGTTCATGAACTACCTGCTGCGTCCCGACGTCATGGCCGGCATCAGCAACTACGTGCACTACGCCAACGGCAACGAACAGGCCGACCGCCTGATCGATCCGGCGATCAAGAACGACACCAAGGTGTATCCGAGCCCGGAAATGATGGGCAAATTGTTTGCCCTTGAGGCGATGCCGTTGGACATCGACCGGGTGCGGACGCGGGTGTGGAACAAGATCAGGACCGGTAGCTGATCGGTCATCTTTTGTGGCCAATGGCTACGGTTGGGTTGACTGCAATGAGTTAGATTCCATGTCTCTTTCAGTAAGTGGGAGGCAATGGAATGCCTGTTTGTTCGAAAGCTGGTCATCTACGCATTGGGCGGTACTCGGAGCCTGGGCGCATCTACTTGTTAACAGCTGTGGTTCACGATCGGCAGCCAATTTTTACCGATTGGCGCTTAGGTAGGCTGGTTGCCCAACAATTACATCAGGCTCAGGAGGAGCATTGGGTAGAGTTTTTGACGTGGGTGGTGATGCCAGATCATATGCACTGTTTGGTAGAACTTCGGGATAAAACACTGGCCGAGCTGATGTGTCGAATCAAGTCCCGAAGTAGTCTGGCCGTTAATCAGGCGCTAGGGCGAAGCGGGCGTTTGTGGCAGAAGGGCTATCACGATCGAGCGGTTCGGAAAGAGGAGGACGTGAAAGGTCTTGCCCGATATGTCGTTGCCAATCCTGTTCGGGCGGGACTGGTGATACGTGTTCATGATTATCCGCTGTGGGATGCGTGTTGGCTGTGATGATTTACGACTGCTGCGCAGCCGAACGCAGGCTGCGCCAGCTGCTACAAAAGCCGTGGCGTGCGCGGACCCGTAGCAGCTGCCGAAGGCTGCGTTCGGCTGCGCAGCAGTCGTGTCCTTCATAGGGTTGGTACCTCTTTTGGAAACGAACAGGTGTCCGGGGGCAACTGGGGCACCCAGAAGCGACCAGGTCAACATCGCTTGCTTCCAGGATCGCCTTACGTAGCGATGGCAAAAGGCGCGTGCGGTATTACCCGACGCGCCAGTCTGTCATTTGCTGGCGTCCAGCACGACGCGGTAACGCGCCTTGCCACTGCGTAGGTGATCAATGGCGTCGTTGATCCGGCTCATGGGAAAGTGTTCGACCTGCGGCAAGATCTGATGCCGGGCGCAGAACTCAAGCATGGTTGCCGTGGTACTGGGCGAGCCAACCGGCGAGGCGGACACACTCTTTTGTTGGGGCAGCAGGTTGAATACGTGCACTGGAATAGCGCCAGGCACGACGCCGACAAAGTGCAGGCGACCCTTGCCGCGCAGCGTGCCGAGCATGGCCGGCCAGTCGAGGTCGGCGTTGGCGGTGACCAGGAGAAAATCCAGGGTGCCGGCAATGGATTTCAGCGCGTTGCTGTCGGTAGAGGCGAGCACGTTGTGCGCGCCCAGGCGCCTGGCTTCGTCCTGCTTGCTCAACGACGAGGTAAAGGCCGTGACCTCGCAGCCCCAGGCGTTGAGAAAGCGCAGTGCCAGATGACCGAGGCCGCCGATTCCCACGACACCGACCCGGTCAGTGGGCTTGACGTCGAATTCCACGAGCGGGTTGAACACCGTCGAGCCTGCGCAGAACAGCGGTCCGGCCATGGCCGGGTCAAGTCCGTCCGGTATCGCAAGCGCCCAGGCCCAGTGCGAACGCAGGCGATCGGCGAAGCCTCCATTGCTGCCAACGATGGTGGGTTGGACTGTGCTGCACAGATTGTGGGAGCCTCCGATGCACGAGGAGCAATGCATGCAACTGCCCTTGTACCAACCAATGCCCACCCGTTGCCCCACTTCGAGACCGCGTACCTGTGCGCCCACTCGCACGATACTGCCGACTACTTCGTGGCCAGGGATAAACGGGTAGTGGCTCAGGCCCCATTCGTTATCGATCATCGACTGGTCGGAGTGACAGACGCCGCAATACTCCACGGCGACTTCCACCTCCTCGGCGCCCAATGGACCGGGGTCGTAGCTATAGCGCTCCAGCGGCGCGCCTGCCGATGTTGCGGCCCAGCCGGTAAAAGTTGTGAGTTCGGTACTGTTGCTCATGGGATACCTCCAGATCAGGAGACAGGGACTTTGGCCGTTCGGATGCGGTGGCCTGGCAAGCCAGAGCGTAATCAGTCTAGCAGGCCGCAATCACGAGCATGGTCTGAGGGCGGTGCCGGGATTAACGGGTCGTCGGAGCCCTGTCGTTGTCCACTGCGGCAACTAACTGGACGTTTAATTTGATTGATGTCAATACACTGGCACTGATACTAATAAGTCCAAAAAAAGAGAGCCAATCAACAAAAAAACAACTTACCAATATTTAATATTTAAATATGAAATTGTCGGACAATCCGGCTGAAACCCTGTACTAAGAATAATCTTTCGACAGCACAAGCAATGTTTGCTGGAGTTCTATGAAACAGTTCAATTTGACGTCAAAAAAAATGTAGACGTTTGATTTCGAATTGTGTCAGTTTTCATATGCCTTCATTGGGCGAGTGATAGGACGATCTCGCCAGAGATTGTCGTATCGGACAAAAACTGTTCCATTGCTAAACAAGGAAGTGTGTTTATGTCGAAAGTAAAAGACAACGCTATTGATCTTGCCGAACAGGCCTTTGCACCATTGGCTGCCGCCAGTTCTGCCTACAACCAGATCGATAGTTTCAGCCATCAGTATGATCGGGGTGGCAATCTCACGGTCAATGGCAAACCCTCCTTCTCCGTCGACCAGGCCGCTACCCAGCTGCTGCGTGACGGCGCTGCCTACCAGGACAAGGACGGCAGTGGCAAAATCGAACTTACCTACACGTTCCTGACCTCGGCCTCGTCGAGCACCATGAACAAGCACGGCATTACCGGGTTCAGCCAGTTCAATACGCAACAGAAAGCCCAGGCCGTGCTCGCCATGCAATCCTGGGCCGACGTGGCCAACGTCACCTTCACCGAGAAGTCCTCCGGTGGTGACGGTCACATGACCTTCGGCAACTACAGCGGTGGTCAGGATGGCGCAGCGGCATTCGCTTATCTGCCTGGCACGGGCGCCGGTTATGACGGCACTTCGTGGTACCTGACCAACAGCAGCTATACGCCGAACAAGACGCCGGACCTGAACAACTACGGCCGTCAGACCCTGACCCACGAAATCGGTCATACTCTGGGGCTGGCCCACCCTGGCGATTACAACGCCGGTGAAGGTGCACCGACCTACAATGACGCGACTTACGGGCAAGACACCCGCGGTTACAGCGTCATGAGTTACTGGAGTGAAAGCAATACCGATCAAAACTTCAGCAAGGGCGGTGTGGAAGCGTATTCTTCCGGCCCGCTGATGGACGATATCGCGGCCATCCAGAAGCTCTACGGTGCCAACACCACCACCCGTACCGGTGACACCACCTACGGCTTCAACTCCAACGCCGGTCGCGACTTCTTGAGCGCATCTTCCTCGTCGGACAAAGTCGTGTTTTCGGTGTGGGATGCGGGCGGCAAGGACACCCTGGATTTCTCCGGCTTTACCCAGAACCAGAAGATCAACCTCAATGAAGCCTCGTTCTCCGACGTTGGCGGCCTGGTGGGCAACGTGTCCATCGCCAAAGGCGTCACGATCGAGAACGCGATTGGCGGCTCGGGTAGCGACCTGTTGATCGGTAACAGTGTGTCCAACGAACTGAAGGGCGGTGCCGGCAACGACATCCTCTTCGGCGCGGGCGGTGCAGACAAACTGTGGGGCGGCTCGGGTTCGGACACCTTCGTGTTCGCGGCCAGCAGCGACTCCAAGCCAGGCGCGGTCGACCAGATCCTCGATTTTGTCAGCGGCCTGGACAAGATCGACCTGACCGGCATCACCAAAGGCGCGGGCCTGCATTTCGTGAACTCGTTCACCGGTGCGGCAGGCGATGCAGTGTTGACCACTTCGGGCGGCAACAGCCTGTTGTCGGTGGACTTCTCCGGGCACGGCGTGGCTGATTTCCTGGTCAGCACCGTTGGCCAGGCGGCGTTCTCGGACATCGTGGCCTGATTCAAGGCATAAAGGAGGGCGGCGCTTTACGCGTCGTTCTCTGCCCCGATCCAGAGTAAAACGCCCTATGACCCAGAACGCTTTTACCTGCAAAACAACCGCGTGGCTGTTAGCGACGCTGATGATGTTTCTTGGAGAAGTAGCCATGGCAAGCAGTCTGAAATTAGCCGATCCGTCGGAGCTCGCCGGCAAATGGCAAGCCATTTTGAATACCGCGCAAGACTCGCCCGAGTCCCAGGCGCTGCAGGACAAACCGTCGAATGTCTGCACGATAGAGCTTAAATCGGACCAGACCCTGGGTGAGGGGGCCGATTGCTTCAGTGCCTGGCTGAACAAATCGGCGATGGGCTGGTTCCCGGAGCCGGACGGCATTGCCGTGACCGGGGAAGAAGGCTCAAGAATTGTGTTTTTCAGCCGACAGCATGAGGGGCTTTATAAAAGCACCTTGAAGTCGGGGCTGATTATTACGCTCACGCGCGCAGCGCAATAAGCGAAAGGCGTCGGACCGACGACAGGTACTGAATATAAAGACCGTTGTTGCAGTTATAAGCAGCAGATCAATAACCAAGACTCTTTAAAGTCCACAAAGAGTTGTTATTAATCTGTCAGCAATAACCGGCAAAAGAATGTCTCGACCCGTGTGCGGACAGTTAATTGGAACCTTGCCAAGTGAGGCGAGGTTTAATACCTCAGGAAAAACCAATGAAGATGGCGAAGAGCCCGGCCACCGCACCGTTATTCAAGGCACTGGGCGACTATAAGAGCATCTTGATCAGCGTCGGCTGCTTTACCGCATTGATCAACGTTCTGATGTTGGTCCCGTCGATTTATATGCTCCAGGTTTATGACCGGGTGCTGTCGTCGCAAAACGAAACCACACTGGCGATGTTGTCGCTGATGGTGGTCGGGTTCTTCGCCTTCATCGGGTTGCTGGAGACTGTGCGCAGTTTCATCGTCATCCGTATCGGCAGCCAACTGGAGCGCCGTTTCAACCTGCGGGTGTATCAGGCTGCTTTCGAGCGCAACCTGTTCAAGGGTGAGGGCAACGCCGGGCAATCCCTGGGCGACTTGACCCATATTCGCCAGTTTGTCACCGGTCCGGCGCTGTTTGCCTTCTTCGATGCGCCATGGTTTCCGGTCTATCTGTTTGTGATTTTCCTGTTTAACGTCTGGCTCGGCGTATTGGCCACCGCAGGGGCGGTGCTGCTGATCGGGCTGGCCTGCCTCAACGAGGCCATGACCAAAAAGCCTTTGGGCGAAGCGGCAGGGTTTTCCCAGAAATCCAGCCAACTGGCCACCAGTCATCTGCATAACGCCGAAACCATTCAAGCCATGGGCATGCTTGGTGCATTGCGCAAGCGCTGGTTCGGGGTGCACTCGCGTTTTCTCGGCCTGCAGAATCAGGCCAGCGATACCGGCGCGGTCATCAGTTCCTTGAGCAAAACCCTGCGCCTGTGCCTGCAATCCCTGGTCTTGGGGTTGGGCGCCTTGCTGGTGATCAAGGGCGACATGACCGCCGGGATGATGATCGCCGGCTCCATTTTGATGGGCCGGGTGCTGAGCCCTATCGATCAGTTGATTGCCGTGTGGAAACAGTGGAGCGGCGCCAAACTCGCGTACCGCCGCCTCGACGCCTTGCTGCAAGCCTTTCCTGCGAGTGACGAGGCCATGGCGCTGCCGGCGCCGAAAGGCCAGATCACGTTCGAGCAAGTCAGCGCCGGCCCGCCGGGGCAGCGGGCAGCGACCTTGCACATGGTCAATTTCAACCTCAGCGCCGGCGAAGTGCTGGGCGTGCTCGGGGCTTCCGGCTCCGGTAAGTCGACCCTGGCACGGGTGCTGGTCGGCGTCTGGCCGACGCTGGGCGGCACGGTGCGCCTCGATGGCGCGGACATTCATCGCTGGAACCGCGACGACCTCGGCCCTTACATCGGCTATCTGCCTCAGGACATCGAATTGTTCAGCGGCAGCATCGCCGAAAACATCGCCCGATTCCGTGAGGCAGACCCGCAAAAAGTCGTCGAAGCCGCGCAACAGGCTGGCGTCCATGAATTGATTCTGCGCATGCCCCAGGGCTACGACACCGTGCTCGGCGAAGACGGCAGCGGTTTATCCGGTGGCCAGAAGCAACGGGTGGCCCTGGCTCGTGCGTTGTACGGTCATCCGAGCCTGGTGGTACTGGATGAACCGAACTCCAACCTCGATACCGTCGGCGAAGCGGCACTGGCCGGCGCCATCGCACACATGAAGGCCCGGGGCACCAGCGTGATTCTGGTCACCCATCGTTCTTCGGCCCTGGCCCAGGCCGACAAGTTGCTGGTGCTCAACGAAGGTCGCTTGCAAGCCTTCGGCCCAAGCCAGGACGTGCTCAAGGCGCTTGCCGGCAACCCGTCGGCTACCCAGGAACAATCACGTGAAAAAGCCGCGCAGGCACCGGGCGGGCTCAGCATGAGCCGGCAGTATCAGCCCACGACCAGGAATTCGGGTGTATGAGCAGCACACGCATGAACCACGACAGCGAAGCGACGATGGAACACGATTACATTGCCGAACGCCCTGAGCGCGATGCCCGTTTCTTCGCCCGCATGGGTTGGATTCTGGCGATTGTCGGCGCCGGCAGTTTTTTCACTTGGGCGAGCCTCGCGCCACTCGATCAAGGCATCCCGGTGCAGGGCACCGTGGTGGTCTCGGGCAAGCGCAAGGCCGTGCAATCGATGAGCAATGGCGTGATCAGCCAGATTCTGGTGCGTGAAGGCCAAGTGGTGAAACAAGGCCAGCCGCTGTTCCGCCTCGACCAGACCCAGGTCGCGGCCGACGTGCAATCGCTGCAAGCGCAATACCGCATGGCGTGGGCCAGCCTGGCGCGCTGGCAGAGTGAACGGGACAACCTCAAGCAGGTGAATTTCCCCGCTGAACTGAGCAACGATCCCGATCCGCGCCTGGCGCTGGTGCTTGAAGGCCAACGGCAATTGTTCAGCAGCCGCCGCGAAGCGTTTTCCCGTGAGCAAGGCGCTTTGCGCGCGAACATCGAAGGCGCCAGCGCGCAACTGGCCGGCATGCGCCGCGCGCGCACGGACCTGACAGCCCAGGCCAGTTCCCTGCAACAACAGTTGAGCAATCTGCAGCCCTTGGCAGACAACGGCTACATCCCGCGCAACCGCTTGATGGAGTACCAGCGTCAGCTGTCGCAAGTGCAGCAACAACTGGCAGAGAACACCGGCGAAAGCGGCCGGGTGGAGCAGGGCATCCTCGAGTCCCGACTGAAGCTGCAACAGCACAGTGAGGAATACCAGAAGGAAGTCCGCAGCCAACTGGCCGACGCGCAGCTCAAAAGCGTGACCCTGGAAGAGCAGCTGACTTCCGCCGGCTTCGACCTGCAACACAGCGAAATCGTCGCCACCGCCGATGGCATTGCGGTCAACCTTGGGGTTCATACCGAAGGCGCGGTAGTACGCCAGGGCGAAAACCTGCTGGAGATTGTCCCGCAAGGCACCAGCCTGGAAGTGGAGGGGCACTTGCCGATCAACTTGATCGACAAGGTCGGCACGCACTTGCCGGTGGACATTCTGTTCACCGCGTTCAACCAGAGTCGCACCCCGCGAGTGCCGGGCGAAGTCAGCCTGATCTCCGCCGACCAGATGGTCGATGAGAAAACCGGTGCGCCGTATTACGTGCTGCGCAGCAGCGTCAGCGATCAGGCGATGGAAAAACTCAACGGCCTGGTGATCAAGCCTGGCATGCCGGCAGAAATGTTCGTGCGCACCGGTGAACGTTCACTCCTCAACTATCTGTTCAAACCGCTGCTCGACCGGGCAGGCTCCGCGTTGACCGAGGAATAAGGATGTTCGGTTGTATGAATAAGCTTTCCCTGCTCGCAGCGACCCTGGCGTTGCTGACGTGCAACAGCGCAATGGCCATGGGGCCGTTCGACATCTACGAGCAAGCGTTACGCAATGATCCGGTGTTCCTCGGTGCCATCAAGGAGCGCGATGCCGGCCTCGAAAACCGCGACATCGGCCGCGCCGGGCTGTTGCCGAGGCTGGGTTACAACTACAACAAGGGGCGTAACTCCTCCAAGGCCACCAATCTGAATGCCCGCGGTAACAGCCAGAGTGAAGATCGCAACTACAGCAGTTACGGCTCGACCCTGACCCTGCAACAGCCGTTGCTCGATTACGAGGCTTACGCTGCGTATCGCAAAGGCGTGGCGCAATCGCTGTTCGCCGATGAAAACTTCCGTGGCAAGAGCCAGGAACTGCTGGTTCGCGTGCTGGAGAATTACACCAAGGCGCTGTTCGCCCAGGACCAGATCGACATCGCGCGCGCGAAGAAAAAAGCCTTCGAGGAGCAGTTCCAGCAGAACGAGCAGATGTTCCGCCAAGGGGAAGGCACGCGCACCGACATCCTCGAAGCCGAGTCACGTTACGAGCTGGCGACCGCCGAGGAAATCGAGGCGCGGGACGAACAGGATGCGGCTCTGCGGGAACTGGGCGCCCTGGTGGGTGTAGCCGCCATCGACATTGGCGACCTGACGCCACTGGATCAGAACTTCCAGACCTTCACCCTGCAACCGGCCAACTACGACACCTGGCACGAGATGGCGGTGGCCAATAACCCGAACCTGGCTTCCCAGCGCCAGGCGGTGGAAGTGGCGCGCTATGAAGTCGAACGCAACCGCGCCGGGCACCTGCCGAAAGTCAGCGCCTACGCCTCGATGCGCCAGAACGAATCGGAAAGCGGCAACACCTACAACCAGCGCTACGACACCAACACCATCGGTATTGAAGTCAATATGCCGCTGTACGCCGGTGGTGGCGTCTCGGCCTCGACCCGGCAGGCCAGCCGCAACATGGAACAGGCTGAGTACGAGCTGGACGGCAAGACCCGGGAAACCTTGATCCAGCTGCGCCGCCAGTTCAGCGCCTGCCTGTCGGGGGTCAACAAGCTGCGCGCTTATCAGAAGGCCCTGACCTCGGCCGAAGCGCTGGTGGTCTCGACCAAACAAAGCATTCTGGGTGGTGAACGGGTCAACCTCGACGCATTGAATGCCGAACAACAACTATTCACCACCCGCCGGGATCTGGCACAGGCACGCTACGACTATCTGATGGCCTGGACCAAATTGCATTACTACGCCGGCACCTTGAACGAACAGGACTTGGCCAAGGTGGATGAGGCGTTCGGCCAGGGCGCGAGGGCACAGTAGCCGTTAGAAAACAGTGTGGCGAGGGAGCTTGCTCCCGCTGGGCTGCGAAGCAGACCCAATGGCGGTTGCTGCGCAACCGAACGGGAGCAAGCTCCCTCGCCACAGAATCACAGCAACACGTCGCCCCTGGGACCGGGGCCTAGAACTCTAAAAACGCCAAGAAAGCGAGATTTCATGCACATGGACGTACAGATCAAGCCGATGTCGGTCGGCACGCTGCTGCTCTTGATTTCATCAGCGCCGGGTTCGGCCCTGGCGCAGTACCTGGAAACCGGCACCCTCGGTGACCCGGCCAGTTGGCGTTCGGCGGAGTTCCAGCGCGATTGGGGCCTGGGGCGGATGCAGGCCGATCAAGCCTATGCCGCCGACATCACCGGCAAAGGCGTGAAAATCGGCGCGCTGGATTCCGGTTTCGATTCCAGCCATCCCGAATTCGCCGCCGACCGTTATCACGCCGTGACGGCCAGCGGCAGCTATGTCGATGGCTCGGCGTTCAACGTCGACGGCACGCTCAACGCCAACAACGACTCCCACGGCACCCACGTCATCGGCACCATGGGCGCTTCCCGGGATGGCAGCGGCATGCACGGCGTGGCGTACAACGCACAAATCTACGTCGGCAACACCAACAAGAACGACAGTTTCCTGTTCGGTCCCAACCCCGACCCGCGCTACTTCACAGCTGGACCTGAGCGGCAGCCTCGGTTGGCAGCACAACCTGAGCAACACCGATTCCGAAGAACACCTGGCGTTTGCCAGCGGTGGCGCACCGTTCGCGGTGCAGAGCTCGCCGCTGGTTCGTGATGCGGCGCTGGTGGGCGCCCATGCCAGCCTGGTCTTGAGTCGGGATATTCGGTTGAACCTCGATTACACCGGCCAACTGGCCAGCCGCGAGAAGAGCCATGGAGTAGGGCTGAGTCTCAATTGGCAGTTTTAGTAGCAGGACAAGACACGCCTTTGAAGGCCCAAGGATCTTTGCAACACAACTAAGGACGGTAGCTTGATGGATAACAAGTACAACAAACTTGCCTTGCTCTGTGCACTGGCAACCCTGGGCACCGCACACGCGGCACCCTACGTGGAAAACGGCAGGGGCGGTGACCCGAACAGTTGGCGCAGCGCGGAGTTCAACGCCGACTGGGGGCTGGGGGCGATCAACGCTCAGGATGCCTATGCGGCCGGTTACACCGGCAAAGGGGTGAAACTGGGGATCTTCGACCAGCCGGTCTACGCCTTGCACCCGGAGTTTTCCGGGGCCAACAAGGTAATAACCCTGGTCACCAGCGGCATCCGCGAGTACACCGATCCGTACATTCCGGTCAAAGCCGGGGACGCCTTTCTCTATGACGGTTCGCCTTCAGTAGGTTCCAACGGCAAACTCGGCGCCCACGGCACCCACGTTGGCGGGATCGCCGCGGGCAGTCGCGATGGCGGACCGATGCACGGCGTCGCCTTTGGCGCGCAAATCATCAGCGCTGACAACGGCGACCCAGGCCCGGAAGACGGCATCATCCGTGGCAACGACGGCGCGGTGTACAAGGCCGGCTGGGACGCCCTGATCGCCAGCGGCGCGCGGATCATCAACAACAGCTGGGGCATCGGCATCACCGACCGCTTCGACCTCGGAGGCCGGGACCCGGCATACCCGCACTTCACCGTGCAGGACGCGCAGCTGCAATTCAACGAAATCCAGACCTTGCTCGGGACCAAACCCGGCGGTGCCTACGACGGCGCCATTGCGGCGGCCCGCAGCGGCATCGTCACGATCTTCGCCGCCGGCAACGATTACAACCTCAACAACCCGGACGCTATCGCCGGCCTCGGTTACTTCGTCCCCCAGATCGCGCCGAACTGGATGACCGTCGCCGCGTTGCAGAAGAACCCGGACATCAACAGCCCCGACCTCTACACCATCAGCACCTTCTCGTCGCGCTGCGGCTACACCGCGAGTTTCTGCGTGTCGGCACCGGGCAGCCGCATCTATAGCTCGATCATCAGTGGCACCAATGCCGATAACCTGACCACCGGCTACGCCAACTACAACGGCACCTCGATGGCGGCGCCGCACGTTGCCGGCTCGGTGGCAGTGTTGATGGAACGCTTCCCGTACATGACCGGCGCGCAAGTTGCCAGCGTGCTGCGCACCACCGCCACCGACCTCGGCGCACCCGGCGTCGACGCACTGTACGGCTGGGGCATGATCAACCTGCGCAAAGGCATCGATGGCCCGGCGATGTTCGTCACCGAGCAGGACATTCCCGAGGAGTTCCGCATCAACGGCGCCTACGGCTCCAGCCAGTTTGTCGCGGACTTGCCGGGTATCGGCGCGATCATCGACGCTGGCAAACCCACCGAGCGTGTGTGCAATGACGTGCATTGCGGGCTCGACTATTGGCGTAACGACATTTCCGGCCATGGCGGCCTGACCAAGCAGGGCATCGGCACGCTGGTGCTGACCGGCGCCAACACCTACACCGGCCCGACCCTGGTCAATCAGGGCCGATTGGCGATCAACGGTTCGCTGCTGTCGGCCGTCACCGTCAACAACAGCGGCATCCTTGGCGGTAACGGCAGCATCGCGGCACTGACCGCGAAAAGCGGCGGTACTGTAGCCCCCGGCAATTCCATCGGCACCTTGCAGGTGGCGGGCGACGTGACCTTCGAACCTGGTTCGACCTACGCCGTAGAACTGTCGCCCACCAGCAGCGACCGGATCATCGCCGGCGGCAAGGCGATCATTGACGGCGCAACGGTCAGCCTGTCGCTGGAAAACAGCCCGACGCTGCTGACCACCGGCGAGGCGAAAACCCTGCTCGGCAATCAGTACAACATCCTGCAAGCGGCCGGCGGAATCGAAGGGCGCTTCGGAGCAGTGCTGCCGGATTACCTGTTTATCGGTGGCACCCTCGACTACGCGGCCAACGGCATTCAACTGGCCGTCGAGCGTAACGCGACGTCCTTCACCAGCGTTGGCCAAACCCCGAACCAACGCGCCGTGGCCGCTGCCGCCGAGCAACTGGGCGCAGGCAATCCGCTGTACGAAACCCTGCTGCTGTCGCCGACCGCCGCTGTCGCGCAACAGGCGTTCCAGCAGCTGTCTGGCGAGATTCATCCGGCGATCGGCACGCTGCTGATCAACGACAGCCACTACCTGCGCGATGCCGTCGGCGAACGTTTGCGCGAGCATGATCTGTTCGACGCCGGCGCACCGACCGATGACCGCAGCAATGCCTGGCTCAAAGTGCTCGGCGCCTGGGGCAAGAGCGATGGCGGGCATGACAACGCCAGTTCCAACAGCTCCATCGGCGGGCTGCTGGCCGGTGTCGATGGCTTGATCACTGAACATACGCGCTTGGGTTTCGTCACTGGTTACAGCGACAGCTCATTGAGCATGGGCGATGGCACGCACTCTTCAGCTTCGGTCGACAGCTATCACTTGGGCGCCTACCTGGGCCATGAGATCGACGCGCTGCGCCTGAGTGTCGGCGGCGCTTACAGCTGGCATCGCATCGACGTCAAACGCGACCTGCAATTCGGTGACGTCAGCGGCAAGCAGAAATCCAAACGCGATGCGACCACCGCACAACTGTTCACCGAAGCGGCCTATCGCCTGGACCTGCAACCGCTGGCACTGGAGCCGTTCGCCAACCTGGCCTACGTGCATTTGAACAGCGACAGCTTCAGCGAAAAAGGTGATGCCGCCGCACTCAAGGGCGGTGAAAACAACCGCGATGCGGTGCTCTCGACCCTCGGTCTGCGGGCGAGCAAAGCCATTGCGCTGTCCGACCAGCATCAGTTGGAACTGTCCGGCACGCTCGGCTGGCAGCACAACCTGAGCAGCACCCGTTCCGAAGACCACCTGGCCTTCGTCAACGGCAACACCGCGTTCAGCGTGCAAAGCGTGTCCATGGACCGCGATGCCGCGGTGGTCGGCGCCCGTGCCGGACTGGCGCTGGGCCGCGATACCCGTTTGAACCTGGATTACAACGGGCTGCTCGGCTCCCGGGAAAAAGACCACGGTGTGGGCCTGACCCTGGACTGGCAGTTCTGATTTGACGCAAAGGAAGTCACAACATGGGACTGTTTGATTACAAAAATGCTGGCAGTGCGGCCGGCAAGGCGTTGTACTCCGACGCGATCGCGCTGACGCTCTACGCGTACACGCCCACCGGCCAGCCACTGCCAGCGACCGCTTGGGCGCCGATTGGCGCGGCAGCCCTGGGCTATCAGGGCAAGGTGGGGCCTCAAGGCACCTTCTATGGCGAGAAGGACGGTTTCACCAGCGCCGAAGCCGAAATCCTCGGTAAATACGACGGGGCAGGGCAGCTGATCGGCCTCGGCATTGCGTTCCGTGGCACTGGCGGCCTGGGTTACAGCGACACCTTCGGCGACATGAAAAACAACCTGCTGGCCGCGGTCGGACCGGCGGATTACGCGAGCAACTACGCGAAAAACGCCTTCGATACCTTGCTCAAAAGCGTCGCCGCGTTTGCCATCGCCCACGGCCTGAGCGCAACGGACGTGCTGGTCAGCGGGCACAGTCTCGGTGGGCTGGGGGTCAACAGCCTAGCGGAGTTGAGCGGCAATAACTGGGGTGGTTTCTTCAAGGACGCCAACTACATCGCCTTTGCCTCGCCGACCCAAAGCGCCACCGGCAACAACGTGCTGAACATCGGTTACGAGAACGACCCGGTGTTTCGCGTGCTCGACGGCACCACTTTCAGCAGTGGCTCGCTGGGCAAGCACGACGGTCATCAGGATTCGGCGACCAACAACATCGTCAACTTCAATGACCAGTACGCGTCCACCGCGCAGAACCTGGTGCCGTTCAGCATCCTCAACCCGCTGAACTGGTCGGCCCATGGCTCGTTGGGCTATGCCGACGGCTTGAACCGGGTGATCGACTCGCGCTTCTACGACCTCACCGACAAGGACTCGACGCTGATCGTGTCCAACCTGTCGGAGTCGTCCCGAGGCACCACCTGGGTCGAGGACCTGGGCCGCAGCGGCGAGCCCCACACCGGCAGCACGTTCATCATCGGCACCGACAGTAATGACTGGCTCAAGGGCGGCGCCGGCAATGACTTCATCGAAGGTCGAGACGGTAACGACCGGTTCCGCGATGACGGCGGCTACAACCTGCTGCTGGGCGGCAAGGGCAGCAACACCTTCGAGCTGCAGAAGCCGTTGCAGAACTTCAGCTTTGCCCATGACGGCGACGGCACCCTGTATGTGCGCGACGCCTACGGCGGCATCAGCATGACCCGCGACATCGGCGCGCTGGTGAGCAAGGAATCGGGCTCGTGGTGGGGCAGCAAGGAGGTGACCTACAACGTCACCGCCAATGGCTTGCTCAATGGCACGGAACTGACCCACTACAACCATTCGCTCAACGGCGATGCCTTCAGCAACACGCTGGTGGCCAGCGTCGACGGTGACTGGCTGTTCGGCAATGCCGGCGACGACCTGCTGCGCAGCGATAAAAGCCATGTGACCTTCGTCGGCGGCACGGGCAATGACGTGATGCATGCCTCGGGCGGCGGCAACACCTTTTTGTTCAGCGGCGCCTTCGGTTTCGACGCGATCAATGGCTACCAGGGCAGCGACAAACTGGTGTTCATGGGCGTCCAGGGCGCGGGGCAGGGCTATGACTACACCCAGCACGCTTCACAGGCCGGCAACGACACGGTGCTGAAGATTGGCGATTACGCCGTGACGCTGGTGGGGGTGGGACTGGATAACCTGTCGGCTTCGGGAATTACGTTTGCGTAAAGGCGGCATGCACTAGAGGCTCCGGGGCGCCTCGTGATCGAGGCGTCCTGGCTGTGAGCTATCTCTGACAATTCCAACAAAGAGAGAGGCAATACCAATGGGTGTGTATGACTACAAGAACTTCGACGCAGCAGACTCCAAGGCGTTGTTCAGCGACGCCATGGCGATCACGCTGTATTCCTATCACAACCTCGACAACGGTTTCGCCACCGGTTACCAGCAAAACGGTTTCGGCCTGGGCTTGCCGGCCACCCTCGTGACCGCGCTGATCGGCGGCACCGACTCCCAGGGCGTGATTCCCGGCATTCCCTGGAACCCAGATTCGGAAAAGGCCGCGCTCGACGCCGTGCAAAAGGCCGGCTGGACCCCGATCACGGCCACGCAACTGGGCTATGGCGGCAAGACCGACGCTCGCGGAACCTTCTTCGGCGAGAAGGCCGGTTACACCAGCGCGCAAGTGGAGATCCTCGGCAAGTACGACGCCCAGGGTCATCTCACGGAAATCGGCATTGCCTTTCGTGGCACCAGCGGCCCAAGGGAAATCCAGATCGGCGATTCCATCGGTGATGTGATCAACGATCTGCTGGCGGCGCTCGGCCCCAAGGATTACGCGAAAAACTACGCGGGCGAAGCCTTCGGCAATTTGCTCGGCAAAGTCGCGGCGTTTGCCCAGGCCAATGGCCTTGCGGGCAAGGACGTGCTGGTCAGCGGCCACAGCCTCGGCGGGTTGGCGGTCAACAGCCTGGCGGACTTGAGCAGCGAAAAATGGTCCGGATTCTATCAGGATTCCAACTACATCGCCTACGCCTCACCGACCCAAAGCAGCAGCGACAAAGTGCTGAACATCGGTTATGAGAACGACCCGGTGTTCCGCGCGCTCGATGGCTCGTCGTTCAACCTGGCTTCGGTGGGCGTGCACGATGCTCCCAAGGATTCAGCGACCGATAACATCGTCAGCTTCAACGACCATTACGCCTCGACGGCGTGGAATGTGTTGCCGTATTCCATCACCAACATCGCCACCTGGATTTCACACTTGCCCACCGGTTACGGCGACGGCATGACCCGGGTGCTGGAGTCCAAGTTCTACGACCTGACCAGCAAGGACTCGACGATCATCGTCGCCAACCTCTCGGACCCGGCGCGAGCCAACACCTGGGTCCAGGACTTGAACCGCCACGCCGAAACCCACAAAGGCAGCACCTTCATCATCGGCAGCGACGGCAATGACCTGATCCAGGGCGGCAAGGGCAACGACTACATCGAAGGCCGCGACGGTAACGACACCTTCCGCGACAGTGGTGGCTACAACATCCTGTTGGGCGGCAAGGGCAGCAACGTGCTGGACCTGCAACAGTCGGTGAAGAACTTCGTCTTCGCCAATGACGGTGTCGGCAACCTGTACGTGCGCGACGCCAATGGCGGCATCAGCATCACCCGCGACATCGGCAGCATCGTCACCAAGGAGCCGGGGTTGCTCTGGGGCCTGTTCAAGGATGACGTGACCCACAGCGTCACCGCCAATGGCCTCACCGTCGGCAGCAACCTGACCCAGTACGCCTCGAGCGTGAAGGGCACCACCGGCACCGACACCCTCAAGGCCCATGCAACGGGCGACTGGTTGTTTGGCCTGGACGGCAATGACCACTTGATCGGCAGCGCCGGCAACGATGTGTTTGTCGGCGGGGCGGGTAATGACCTGATCGAGTCGGGCGGCGGGATTGATACTTTCCTGTTCAGCGGCGCGTTTGGCCAGGACCGGGTGGTGGGCTACCAGGCCAACGACAAACTGGTGTTCCTCGGGGTTCAGGGGGGTGCGCCAAACGACGACTTCCGCGCCCATGCCACGGCGGTGGGGCAGGATACGCTGCTGACGTTTGGCAGTGATTCGGTGACCCTGGTAGGCGTTGGGCTGGACAGTTTGTCCAGTAGCGCGATTGTGATCGCCTGAGGGTGAGGCGGCGCCGGTAAGGGCCTCTTCGCGAGCAAGCTTCGCTCCTACATTGGAATCCATTTCCCCTGTAGGAGCGAGGCTTGCCCGCGAAGAACGATAACGCGGTAATCCTGCCTGTCCCCGTGACTCACTGGCCACTCCCGGACTCGAATACCTGCCTCAACAGCAACTGGCCCTAAAGCATCAGCCCATCCACGCGTTATCCTTATGACGCCGGTGCTGCATGCCGCCATTGAGTACAGGAGATTTAGTAACGTGAGTAACAGCAAGAGGTACACCTTCGGTCTGGCGCTGGCCTTGTTATCGGCAGCCGCCGCCGCAGAACTGCCTCAGAGCTCGATTCTGACCCGTTACGGGGTCACCTCCGATCAACTGCCGAAACCGCCAGCAACCGAAACCGCCAAGCCCATCGAAGAAAAAAGCCGCTTCCAGCTCCAGCCGGAACAGCCCTGGGTGACGTTGCGCCTGGGCGATGGCAAACAACCGGAGAAGACCGGCAACATCAGCATTGATCGTTCGATGCAGCAGGAACAGGAGCGCTGCCAGCGGATGCAGGAACAACTGCTTCGGCGTGGCGGGCAATACATTTCCTGCGATAACAGCATTCCGGGCACCCACTAAACCTATTAATGCCGGACAATTAAGCCGTAATGCGATCTGTAGCAGCTGTCGAGCTTGCGAGGCTGCGTTCGGCTGCGAAGCAGTCGTGAATCCGGCTAACGCGGTCTGCCTGATGCACCGCAATGTCTGGTTTTACGACTGCTCTGCAGCCGAACGCAGCCTCGCAAGCTCGACAGCTGCTACGGCGAACGCACAAAGAGTGCGTTGCGGCTGAACTGACCGGCATTAGCCCCTGAGCGCCCGTTACTGCATCGGCGTTCAATAACCCTGCGCGCGATCGATCTTGCCGAGCATCGGCTCACCCCGTTGATGCCGGCGGATGTTCTCCAGCAACACCCCGAACGCGCTTTCCGGCTGGGTGATCGCGGCGATGTGCGGTGTCAGCAGAATCTGCGGGTGGTGCCAGAACGGATGATCCTCCTGTGCCGGTTCCTGCTGCAGCACATCAAGTACCGCGCCGCTCAAATGCCCGCTGCCCAGCGCTTCCAGCAGATCCTCTTCGATCAAATGCCCACCACGGCCCATGTTGATCAGCGCCGCGCCCTTGGGCAGTTGCTCAAACAGGTTGCGATCAAGAATGCCCTGGGTCTGTTCGGTCAGCGGCAACACACACAACAGAATGTCGCACTGGCTGAGGAACGCCGACAGTTGCGCGTTGCCGGCATAGCAATCGACCCCCGGAATGTGATGGGCACTGCGCGCCCAGCCAGACAAGGCAAAGCCCAGCGGTTGCAAGGTCGCCAGAATCTGCTGCGCCTGGGCACCGAGCCCCATGACCCCGACCCGACGTTTGGCCGCCGGTTGCAGCAAGTGCGCCTGCCAGCAGCGGGCCATTTGTTGCTGGCGGTAGCGCAGCATGTCGCGGTGCAGGCTGAGTACGGCAAAAGTCGCGTATTCGCACATGCCACGGGTGATGCCCGGATCCAGCAGACGCACCACCGGCAAGCTCGCCGGCAAGCGACCGAGGTCGAGTTGATCGACGCCGGCGGACAAGGCAAACAGCACTTGCAGATTCGGCAGCACAACGTCGAGATCGTCAGGTGCCTGCCACGCGGCCAGGTATTGAATGTCCTTCGGGTCGCCGATGTCCGGCCAGGCGCGCCATTCAATATCCGGGGCGTGTTCGGCAAACAGCGCTTGCCACTGTTTGCCGCGCACAGGGTCAGCTTTATACAGCAGGGCCATGGGCATTTCCTGAAAGGTGAAGGGGCTGCCCATCATCGCGCAATACCAGCGCAGGATCTGTCGAAAGCAGCGGCTTTAACGGGTTGTGTGATCTTGTATCGACCCGGCATCGGCAGATTCGGCGGGCTGAAGGAATCTGCCGTTTGGCGGGGTGAAAACAGTCGATCCGAATTTCTCAGGGGGCAAGTTCGGCGTAGTTCGTTTCGCGCAAGCCTTAACCTGAACACCATCGCAACCACTTCCCGGTTGCCGGACTCACGATGGGAAATGCCATGAATAGCAAAGTCGACGAAACCCCTCATTTGCTCCGTCAGCGCGATCAATTCGTGCCACGTGGCCTGGTTACCGCGCATCCGTTGGTGATCGATCGGGCCCAGGGTTCAGAATTGTGGGACGTGGACGGCAAGCGCTACCTGGACTTTGTCGGCGGTATCGGTGTGCTTAACATCGGTCACAATCACCCGAAGGTGGTCGCGGCGGTGCAGGCGCAGTTGCAGAAAGTCTCCCACGCCTGCTTCCAGGTGGTGGCTTACAAGCCCTATCTCGACCTGGCCCAGCGCCTGTGCGAAATGATCGGCGGCCAGGACGCTTATAAAGCAGCGTTCTTCACCTCCGGCGCCGAAGCGGTGGAAAACGCGGTGAAGATTGCCCGCGCCCACACCAACCGCTCGGCGGTGATCGCCTTTCGTGGTGGGTTCCATGGCCGGACCTTGCTCGGCACCACGCTGACCGGCATGAGCCAGCCGTATAAACAGAACTTCGGGCCGTTCGCGCCGGAGGTCTTCCACACCCCGTATCCGAATGCCTATCGCGGTGTCACCAGCGACATGGCGCTCAAGGCACTGGACGAGTTGTTGGCGACCCAAGTGGCGCCTGAGCGGGTCGCGGCGATCATCATCGAACCGGTGCAGGGCGATGGCGGTTTCCTTGCGGCACCGGCGGAGTTTCTACAGGCCCTGCGCGCGCTGACTGAAAAGCACGGCATCGTGCTGATCCTCGATGAGATCCAGACCGGTTTCGGGCGTACCGGCAAATGGTTCGGTTTCCAGCACGCCGGGATTCAGCCGGATCTGGTCACCGTGGCCAAGAGCCTGGCCGGCGGTTTGCCGCTGTCCGGTGTGGTCGGCAAAGCCGAGATCATGGACGCGCCATTGCCAGGCGGCCTCGGCGGTACTTACGGCGGCAACGCGCTGTCGTGCGCGGCGGCGCTGGCGGTGATCGAAGCCTACGAGCAAGAGCAGTTGCTGGCCCGTGGCGAAGCGTTGGGCGAGCGTCTGCGTCAGGGACTGTTGCGCTTGCAGGCCCGTTACCCGCGGATCGGCGACGTGCGCGGCAGCGGCTTCATGCTGGCGATCGAGCTGATCAAGGATGACGAGGCACGAACCGCGGATGCCGACCTCAACCAACGACTGATCGATGAAGCCCGGGCCGGTGGCCTGTTGGTAATCAAGTGCGGCGTGCAACGCAACGTGTTGCGCTTCCTCGCGCCACTGGTGACCAGCGAAGCACAGATCGATGAAGCGTTGCAGATTCTCGACGCGGCACTGGCACGAGTCTTGAACTGAGCTCACGCCAGCTCACGGGCGCTGCCACACGGCATCGCCCGTGAGCATTTATGGAGCATGGATTGATGGAATGCATCATCGGAGGCTTTACACACCATGGGGCTGACTGATTATCGAGCGTTGCTGATCGATTGCGATGAGGTGCTGGTGGATCGCGATTCCGGAGTCTGGGCGGCGTTGCAGCCGCTGCTCGACAGCCGTGGCGGTCACCCGGACAAGGCACAGGTGCTGGCCGAATTCAGCGAGGTGGTGCGGGCGCTGTACCCGCGTTTCGGCGAGTTGGGCTTCAGTGGTTTGCTGTGTTTCGCCCACCGTCAATTGGCCGAGCGCTGGGCGTTGAAAGCCAGTTGGGAGGAGGGCATGAGCTTCGCCCGGTCCGTCGTCGGCTGGTCGTTGTTCGAGGATGCACCCGGCGCCATGCTGTACTTGCGCAAGTTCTATCGCCTGCTGGTGCATGGCGACCGTGACGCCGAAGATCGCGGCCTGCTGTGCGAACGCCTGGGGATTATGCCCGACGATTTTATTTCCCTGGCAAGCGACCCATTGCAGGACCATGACTGGCTGGCGGCCAATGACCTTGATGCCAACACCATCCTCCAGGTAACCCGGCCTGGCGCCCGGCAACCGGGGGCGGGGGCGGTCTGCCTGATCTGTCGCGGCCGGGCCAGACAACCGTCGCCGTGCGCGGCGGATTACTGCATTAACAGCATGGCGGATCTGGTGGCTCAGCATCAGCTGTCTTTACGGCGCTGATTTTGCTAGAAGATTGTCTTACAAACGGCAGTCAAGAGGTACGCAATGGAAGGTTTAGTAAAACTGGACCGAATCGACATCAGCATCCTGGTTGAGCTGCAAAAGGACGGGCGCATGACCAACGTCAGCCTGGCCGATGCCGTGGGCTTGTCGGCCAGCCCCTGCCTGCAACGGGTCAAGCGGCTGGAGTCGGCCGGGTATATTTCCAGCTACAAGGCTCACCTGAACCTGGCCAAGATCACCGACTCGGTCACGGTGTTCACCGAGATCACCTTGAGCGACCACAAGCGCGAAGACTTCGCCAAGTTCGAGTCCAATATCCGTCTGGTCGACGAAGTGCTCGAATGCCACCTGATCAGCGGTGGCTACGATTACCTGGTGCGCTTCATGACACGCAGCATCCAGCATTATCAGGAAGTGGTCGAAAGCCTGCTGGACAAGAACATCGGCATCTCCAAGTATTTCAGCTACATCGTCATCAAGTCACCCGTACTGAAGGACGGCGTGCCGCTGCGCAAATTGTTGCGGCACTGAAGCTGACTCCACATCCCCCCATTCCCTTGCAGCCTGCCGCGCCTTCGAAAGAGGCGCGCGACGGGCTCTGTGTAGCAGCTGCCGAGCAGCGCGAGGTGGCGTTCGGCTGCGTAGCAGTCGTAAACCCTGAATGCACGGTGTACCTGACGGATCGCAGTGACTGATTTTGCGGCTGCTTCGCCGCCGAATGCCGCCTCGCGCTGTTCGACAGCTGCTACGGAGAATTCGGTTTGGGCATGCACCTCAATCGGACATCGGGGCAGCACAACCGCTTCAACACGCTTCATGCTGGCGCAGGCCGTATAAACCGCTGTTTACGCGGTGAAAACAGTCTTCGTTTGCGTTACGGGCGATGAATTCGGAACAAAGCGCAAAATCGCCTGCGTTGTAATGCGTTCAGAGAGAGGGGCAGGTCGTTGCACGGCTTCAGTTCAACACTGTCGTTCTATCGAAAGGAAGGTCAGGTACCCTTGCCGCGGGCGCCGTCGCAGCTGCCGGCATCGGAAGTTGCCAGGCTGAAGAAACAGGGCTGAGCCAGCGGTAGTCCACTGACCAAGACATGAGTGACTGATATGACCCTATCTACAAGCGTGGCAGGGCAGGCGGGAAGTGTTTCCCCTGCGCTGGCCACCAGCGTTGCCAAAACCAACACCCGGATGTTGGCCATCGATGCCTTGCGCGGCTTCGTCATGCTGTTGATGCTCATCGACCATGTGCGCGAAACCTTTCTGCTGCACCGTCAGGTCACCGACCCGATCGATGCGTTGAGTGTGACCCCGGACCTGTTTTTCACCCGCCTGCTGAGCACCCTTTGCGCCCCGGTGTTCATCTTCCTCACCGGGTTGTCGGCCTGGCTCTACAGCCAGAAACACACGGCCAGTGAAACCTCGGTGTTCCTGCTCAAGCGCGGGCTGTTCCTGGTGTTTCTGGAGCTCACATTCGTGTGCTTTGCCTGGAACGCCGAGTTCCCGCCCAAGACGCTGTGGCTGCAAGTGATCTGGTGCATTGGCATTTGCATGATCGTGCTTGCCGGGTTGCTGCACTTCAAGCGCGGTTGGCTGATCGTGCTCGGGGTGGCCATTGTCGCCGGGCACAACCTGCTCGATGGCGTGACCGTGGGGCCGGAGTCGCCGTTCTTCGTGCCGTGGTCGATCCTGCATCAGCGCGTATTCATCGACATCACCGAGTTCACCCGGGCTCGCACCACGTACCCGGTGTTGCCGTGGATCGGCGTAATCCTGCTGGGCTGGGCCATCGGGCCGTGGTTCGGCAAGGACATGGACCCGGCAGAGCGGATTTCCCGCTTGCTCAAAGTCGGCTTCGGCCTGCTGGCGGCGTTTGTGTTCATCCGCTATCTGAACGTTTACGGCGAGAAACCCTGGGTGCAGACCGGTGATTCGCTGCGCACCTTCATGAGTTTCATGAGCGCGAAGAAGTACCCGCCGTCACTGATGTTCCTGATGCCGACCCTCGGCCTGGGGCTGATCCTTCTGGCGCTGTTCGAGAAGGCCCAGAATCGCTGGTCCACCGCGACCCTGGCGGTCTACGGTGGTGCGCCGATGTTCTTCTACTTGTTGCACCTGTATGTGCTCAAGGCCATGTACCTGGTGGCCGTTGCCATCTGGGGCGCCAATCAGGGCACCTATTACGGCTTCGATAACCTGCCCATGGTCTGGCTGTGGAGCGTGATTCTCGGGGTGCTGCTGTTCTTCCCGACGCGCTGGTTCGCCAACCTCAAGCAGCGCCGTCGCGACATCGCGATTCTCAAATACCTCTGATTCAAAGATCTTGCTGAATTCAGCACAAATACCTGTGGGAGCGGCGATACGGCGCTCCCACAGTTCCCTATTTGACGGCATACACCTTGCGCACATACCGCGTACTGCTCCAGGCGCACGGTGCGCCTTGCGGCACGAACACGGTGTCACCGGGGTTGACCGTTACGCTGGTTCCATCCGGCGCCTGCAAAGTCACGCTGCCTTCGAGCAGGTGCATCAGCTCGTTGAGTTTGTGCGCTCGGCCATGGCGGGTGTAAGGCGTCGAATCCCACACGCCGACGCGCAGATCAGTGGCGTCATCTTCGAAGGCATTGCGCGAGCGACACTGCGGCGTAGGCCCGATCAGTATCTGCGGTTCCGGTGCCGCGGAAGGGGACAGCATCGCCAGCGGGTCGAGCGCTGTCAGCCCCGGTTTCTGTTCGGCGCTGGGGCTGGTGACGGCGCAGAAGGCCCAGCACGTATCGGGTTGTGCCTCAAACCTGAGCGCTGTGCCGCGACCGATCACCGCGCTGGCACCGATGCCCAGTTCCAGCACCTGTTCCCCGGATTGCAGCACGACGTGCCCGGCATGGACCACGATCACTTCGGTGTGCGGGAAGTGCTCGATATCGACGGTTTTGCTGGTGTGAACAAGGCCCGCCGAGACGCCGTCGGACCCAATGTAGGCGATCTGACGACCGTCCATGAACGGATCGATGGAACTCAAGGGCGCTGCCTTGAAAGACGTAGAAACGCGGCTGCCGTCGGCGCGGGCCAACAGCACAATGGTGGGTTGAGACATGCGGGTGACGCTCCCTGCAAATGGGGGGTAGAAAGTGATGGAAGGCGCTCGCTTCATCGCGCGCCGGGATCAGCCGATGGCTTGGGTGACGAGGGCAAATTGGCGTACGCCGTTGGCCGCTTGCGGCGGTGTACCCCGTGCCATTTGCGCCACGGTGTCGACCTGTTTGAGACCGGCCAGCTCCAGCCACTCGCTCAAACCACTGTCCGCTGGAATGTCGATTCGCACGAAAGCGTCCGGCACCTGGGCCAGCAACACGGCGATCAGGTGTTTGGCCTGTTCAAGATTTTCGGCGATGACCGGGCCGAGGCAACGACCGCGACCAAACGGGCGCAGCAGGGCGAAGGCACGCAACTGACCGTCGCGCTCGATGCCTACCGAATGCTCGGCCACCGCAAACAGCTCCGTGAGCACCGCTTGCCGGTCCAGACCACTGCCGGCGTTGGCCAGTGCCAGTTGAGGAGCCCGATCCGTCGCCTGTAACGGGCGGCATTCCTCACCGTCCGCCAGTGGTTCAAGCGCGGGCACCTGGGCCAGGCCTTGATGCTGCTGAATTCGTCCGTACTCGACAAACCCCTGGCTGGCATAAAGCGGCGCACCGGCGAGGGTCGCATTGAGCATCGGCGTGCGCGACTGGCAGGCCTCCAGTGCGTGCTCCATCAATCGACGGCCGATGCCCTTGCCCTGATAGTCGTCACTGACAATCACCAGGCCGATGGTGGCGAAGTCGCCTTGCCGGCAGGCGAATGCGGTACCGATTAAACGCGGGCCATCGAGCACCACGAAACCTTCGCTGACCCGCTGCAACATCGCCCAGTCTTCCAGGCGATGAGGCCACTTCAACTCAACAGACAAGGCATGGGCCGAAGGCAAATCAGCAGCGGTCATCGGCCGATAGACATAAGCGGAAGGGTGCGAGGCGGACATGATGAATCTCCGTTTTACAGTGTGCGCGATCAACCGGTTTTCCGGCGCGAGGATGCCTGTATCCCATCTGTGTGAAGGCCTGACAAGGGGGGCGGAAGGATTCGGCAGATTCCTCACATCAAAGGCCTGCAGACCACACTTACTACTTAATTGCCCCATAAGGTCGGCAGCAAATGCTTGGGCTTTTTTTCTACGATGGAGGCCTGAGTAAACGCCTCGCCGTCCCTTTCTGGAGTGCTCCATGGATAGCTTCGATCCTCGCCTTATCGCTGTGCGCAGCGCTCACTTTATTGCTGGCAAATACCGCGACGCCCAACCGGGGCTGGAGGTGGTTCGCCCTTCAGACGGTCAGGCCTATGCCCAGTTGCCGATCGCCGATGCCGACCTGGTGGATGAGGCGGTCAACGATGCCTGGCAGGCGTTTAACCGCAGCGATTGGGCCAGCCGTCCGCCCCGGGAGCGGGCACGGGTCATGCGTCGCTGGGCCGATCTGATCGAAGCCGATGTCGCCGTGCTGGCGCCGCTGGAAGCGGTGGGCTCGACCCGTCCGCATAAAGATGTGATCGCCTGGGACATTCCTTATGTCGCCGAGGGCATTCGTTTCTTTGCCGAACTGGCGGACAAGCACGGCGGCCAAGTCGCGGCGACCCAGACCGATCGCCTGGGCATGCAGATCGCTGAACCGTACGGCGTGATCGCCGCCATCGCGCCGTGGAATTTCCCCTTGAGCATGGCTTCATGGAAAGTCGCGCCGGCGCTGGCTGCCGGCAATGCCGTGGTGCTCAAACCGTCGGAGCTGACGCCGTTTTCCAGCCTGCGCTTTGCCGAACTGGCGGTGCAGGCGGGCATTCCTGCCGGGATTTTCAACGTGGTTCAGGGCGATGGCCGCGTCACTGGCGACGCCTTGTGCCGTCATCCACGGGTGGGCAAGGTAACCTTTACCGGCTCCACGGCGACCGGCTCGAGCATCATGTCCACTTGCGCATTGGTGGGGCCGAAACCGGTAACCCTGGAGCTGGGCGGCAAGAGCCCGCAACTGGTGTTCGCTGACGTGCCGGATATCGCGAAAACCGCACGCACCGTGGCGCTGGCCATCACCGGCAATGCCGGGCAGGTGTGCGTGTCTGGTTCGCGGTTGTTGATTGAGCGCTCGATCATGGAACCGTTCGTTGCGCACTTGCAGGCGTACTTCGAGGAATTGCGCCCGGGGCCGACCTGGTCGTCCGAGAGCACGCTGTCGCCGATCATTTCCCGGTTGCAGGCCAGCCGTATCGACGGCATCGTCCAGCGTTCGCGCCAGGCCGGGGCCGAAGTGCTGACTGGCGGTGGTTTGTTTGAAGGGCTGGGCGGTGCCTATTACCAGCCGACCTTGCTGGCTGGCCTGGACAATCAGAACCCGGCGATCTGTGAAGAAATCTTCGGCCCGGTGCTGACGGTGCAGGCGTTCGATGACGAACAGCAGGCACTGAGCCTGGCCGCGCACGCCACCTACGGCCTGGCGGCGGGCGTGCACACCGCCGACATCAACCGCGCCCTGCGACTGGTCCGGCGGCTGGAGGCGGGCACGGTGTGGGTCAACCGCTATGGACGCAGCAACGACTACATCCTGCCGACCGGTGGCTACAAACGCTCCGGCATCGGCAAGGACCTGGGGCGCGAAGCCTTCGAAGCCAACTTGCGCTTCAAGAGCGTGCTGATCGATATCGTCCAATAACACGGCCCCCGTAGCAGCTGCCGAGCAGCGCGAGGCGGCGTTCGGCGGCGAAGCCGTCGTAAACCCGATTTGCAAGGTTTTCATGACACACCGCAATAGCTGATTTCACGACGGCTTCGCCGCCGAACGCCGCCTCGCAGGCTCGGCAGCTGCTACACCGGGTAGTCATCAAGAGAAGGTTCAAACCGCACCCAAACGGGCGCTTCCTCAGGGAAGCGCCCGTTTTCGTTCAGCCCGGCGCAGGTTCTGCCGTGAATGGGGGCGTTCGTCAGCCTCGCGTAGCCATGAAGGTCCATAAGAGCGCATAAATACGGGGGTTGCCCAAGGCTGGAGCGAGCCGCAAAGTCTGCTGAGGGGGCAGGCTAAAACGGTGGTTTGTATCAAGCAGAGGTCGCTTTTAACGCCATCTGCTGATTTCACGGTGTTGTAATGACGGTGTGCTGCAGCGTTGCATCGCCGCTCCCGAAACGCAGCGAATACCTGTCGCGCCATGACCTCAACGAACTTCAGGACCGCACTCAATGAGCTTTCTACGCCCCAAATTCATTACGTTCGACTGCTACGGTACGCTGACCAATTTCCACATGGGCACGATGACTCGCGAACTGTTCGCCGACCGCGTGGCGCCCGAGCAGATGGATCAGTTCGTCAAGGACTTCTCGGCCTATCGCCTGGACCAGGTCATGGGTGACTGGATGCCGTATGACGAAATCCTCAAGACCTCCCTGGCGCGGGTCTGCAAGCGTTGGGGTGTCGAATACCGTGGCGAAGGCCAGCTGTATTACGACGCCGTGCCGACCTGGGGCCCGCACCCGGACGTGCCGGCCGGTCTGTCGAAAATCGCCGACAAGATCCCCCTGGTGATTTTCTCCAACGCCAGCAACAGCCAGATCATGTCCAACGTCGACAAGCTCGGCGCACCGTTTCACAAAGTCTTCACCGCCGAACAGGCCCAGGCCTACAAGCCGCGCCTGGCCGCGTTCGAGTACATGCTCGACAACCTCAACTGCGGCCCGGAAGACATCTTGCATGTGTCTTCCAGTTTCCGTTACGACCTGATGCCGGCCCACGACATGAAGATCAAGAACAAGGCCTTCGTCGCCCGCGGTCACGAGGTTCCGGGCAATGCGTTCTACGGCTACCAGCAGATCACCGACATCGGTGGACTGGCGGCGCTGGTCGGTCTCTGAGTTGAACGGTAACGGCGCTCTTCACGGAATAAGGGGTTAGACATGGGCAGTGAATCCTACTGGCTCGACACCGCACCGGCGTTTACCGGTGCTCAGCTCGGCGCATTGCCCGGGGAGGTCGACGTGGCCATCGTCGGTGGCGGTTTCACCGGCCTGGCGGCGGCTCGCGCGCTGGCCTTGAAGGGCGCCAGTGTGGTGGTGCTGGAAGCCGGGAGAGTGATCGGCGAAGCCTCCGGGCGCAACGGCGGCCAATGCAACACCGGCGTTGCCCAGGACTATGCCGGGCTGAGTGCCAGCCTCGGTGCCGACAAGGCGCGGGCTTATTACCAGGCCTATGAAAGCGCGGTGCAGAGCGTTGTGTCCCTGGTGGAGCAGGAGCAGATCGCTTGCGACCTCAAGCGCAACGGTAAGCTCAAACTGGCGGCCAAACCGCTGCACTACGAAGGCCTGGCGCGCACCTGCGAATTGATTCGCAAGGAGGTCGATGCCGAGGTCGAGTTGCTGAACGCCGAACAGACCCGCGCCGAAGTGAATTCGGCCCAGTTCCATGGCGGCTTGCTGCAGCGCAACGGTGTGCAGATGCATGTCGGGCGTTTCGGCGTCGGTCTGGCAGAGGCTGCGGCGCGTCACGGCGCGCTGATCTATCAAGGTACGTCGGTGACGGACTGGAAGGCCCAGGCCGGCGGTTATCGGGTCAACACCGCGAAGGGTTCTTTGCACGCCGGGCAAGTATTGCTGGCGACCGGCGCTTGTCAGCACGGTGGCCTGGGCTGGTATCGGCGGCGGATCGTGCCGGTCGGCAGTTTCGTGATCGCCACTGAGGTGCTGCCGCAGTTCCTCATCGATCAGTTGCTGCCCGGTCGGCGTGCCTATGTCACCAGTCGCATGATCGGTAACTACTTTCGCCTGACCCCGGACAACCGCTTGCTGTTCGGCGGACGTGCGCGGTTCGCGATGTCCGACAGCGTGTCCGACGCCAAGAGCGGCAAGGTGCTGCAAGCGGCGATGGTGCAGATGTTCCCGCAGTTGGCCAAGGTGAAAATCGACTATTGCTGGGGCGGGCTGGTGGACATGACCTCCGACCGTTTGCCTCGCGCCGGCCAGCATGGCGGGGCTTATCACTCCATGGGCTACAGCGGCCATGGGGTGCAGATGTCGGTGCACATGGGCCAGGTGATGGCCGAGGTGATGGCCGGCAAAGTCGAGGCCAATCCCTGGCGCGAACTCGACTGGCCGGCGATTCCCGGGCATTTCGGCAAGCCGTGGTTCTTGCCGTTCGTGGGCGCTTACTACCGCCTCCAGGACTATTTGCATTGAGTTGATGTTGTGGCGTCACCGTCGTTTGCGTTTCCAGGACGTTCCGGTCAACCGGAGCACTCGAATCTTCTGATTTTCGACAGGTACAACTGATATGACTGACAACAAGATCGACTCGAAACTGATTTCCGGCCAGGACAGCCTGCGGGTATTCGAAGGCCTCAATCGTGGCATGTCACGCCGCCACGCCTTGCAGATGCTCGGCGTGGCGGGTGTTGCCGCAGCGGGTGCCGGCAGCCTGTTCGGCGCCGCCGGCAAACTGTTCGCCGAAGAAGCGGCGACCCCGGGCAAAGGCAAGCCGGGCGGGCGGATTCGCGTCGCCGGCATGTCCAGCTCCACCGCCGACACCCTGGACCCGGCCAAGGGCGCGCTGTCTACCGACTACGTGCGTCACTTCATGTTCTACAATGGCCTGACCCGTTTCGACAGCCACCTGGTGCCGCAACTGGAACTGGCCGAGCGCATCGATAACACCGATGCGACGCTGTGGATCATCACCCTGCGCAAGGACGTGACCTTCCACAACGGCAAGACCCTGAGCGCCGCCGACGTGGTGTTCTCGCTGTCGCGCCACAAAGACCCGCTGACCGGTTCCAAGGTCATGCCGCTGATGGCGCAGTTCGAAGAGATCAAGGCCACCGGCACCCACGAAGTGCAGATCCGCCTGAGCGCGCCGAACGCCGAGCTGCCGTCGATCCTCGCCGTGTCGCACTTGTTGATCGTTCCCGAAGGCACCACCGACTTCAACCAGGGCATCGGCACCGGGCCGTTCACGGTCAAGGAATTCAAACCGGGCGTACGCTCGATTGCCGCGCGCAACACCGGCTACTGGAAACCGGGCCTGCCGTACCTGGACGAGATCGAATTCATCGCGATTGCCGACGAACCGTCACGGGTCAACGCGCTGCTGTCGGGCGACGTGCACATGATCAACGAGGTCAACCCACGCTCGACCACACGGATCAAGGCCAGCGCCAAACACCGGGTCGTCGATGCGCCGTCGGGCAACTACACCGACCTGATCATCCGTCAGGACCAGATGCCGGGTAAAAGCGCCGAATTCACTCAGGCGATGAAGTATTTGCTGGACCGTGAGCAAGTGAAGTCCGCGGTGTTCCGTGGCTTTGCCGTCGTCGGTAACGACCATCCGATTTCCCCTGGCTCGCGCTACTACAACGCCGACCTGCCGCAGCGGGCCTACGACCCGGAAAAAGCCAAATTCCTGCTGAAGAAGGCCGGCATGGAAAGCATCAGCATGCCGCTGGTGGCATCGCCTGCCGCGACCGGTTCGGTGGACATCGCCGTGCTGTTGCAGCAATCGGCGAAACAGGCCGGGCTCAAGCTCGACGTCAACCGCCTGCCCAGCGACGGCTACTGGTCCAACCACTGGATGAAGCACCCGCTGAGCTTCGGCAACATCAACCCTCGGCCGAACGCCGACGTGATGTTCTCGCAGTTCTTCCAGTCCAGCGCGCCATGGAACGAGTCGGGCTGGAAGAACGATCAGTTCGACCAACTGCTGATGCTCGCCCGCGGTGAAACCGACGACGCCAAGCGCAGCAAGATGTACGCCGACATGCAGGCCCTGGTGCATGAACACTGTGGCATCGGCGTGCCGGTGTTCATTAGCAACATCGACGGTGTCGACCAGCGCATCAAGGGCTACGGCAGCAACCCCCTCGGCGGTTTCATGGGCTACATGTTCGCCGAACAGGTCTGGCTCGATGCCTGATCGGCCGCACACGGGCGTCAGCGGGGCTATTGCATGAGGGTAGGGCGATGAATAGCAACACACTGTGGTTGATCGGCCGGCGCCTGGGCGCGGCGATCGTGACTTTGTTGATCGTGTCCATGGTCGTGTTTGCGATCACGGCGGTATTGCCGGGGGACGCGGCGCAACAGGCACTCGGGCAATTCGCCACGCCGGAACAGGTGGCGGCCTTGCGCCTGAAACTGGGGCTGGATCAACCCGGTGTGGTGCGTTACCTGCATTGGTTGATGAACCTGCTGAGCGGCGACATGGGGCAATCGGTGTCCAATGCCTTGCCGGTCAGCGAGCTGATGGCCGGGCGGGTGCCCAACACACTGATGCTGGCGGCCGTCACGGCGCTGGTGTCGGTGCCGGTGGCGCTGATCATCGGCATCGGCTCGGCCATGGGCCGGGGCGGGCGCATGGACAGTGTCCTCAGCTTCATCACCCTGGCCCTGGTCGCCGTGCCGGAGTTTCTGGTGGCGACCCTGGCAGTGCTGATCTTTGCGGTGAACCTGGGCTGGCTGTCGGCGCTGTCCTATGCCAGCGACATCACCTCACCTTGGCAATTCATGCGCACCTACGCCTTGCCGGTGATGACTCTGTGCTGCGTGATTGTCGCGCAAATGGCGCGCATGACCCGGGCGGCAGTGATCGATCAGCTCGACAGCGCCTATGTGGAAATGGCCCGGCTCAAGGGCGTGAGCCCGGTACGGATCGTGTTGCGCCATGCCTTGCCCAACGCCATCGGGCCGATTGCCAATGCCATCGCCCTGAGCCTGTCGTACCTGCTGGGCGGGGTGGTGATCGTCGAGACGATCTTCAACTACCCCGGCATCGCCAGCCTGATGGTCGATGCCGTGACCAACCGTGACATGGCGCTGGTTCAGGCCTGCACCATGCTGTTTTGTACGGCGTACCTGGGGTTGGTGCTGATTGCCGACCTGTGCGCGATTCTTTCCAATCCGAGGCTGAGAAACCAATGAACGATCTCATGGCGAAATCGGCGCCTGCCGGGCCCGAGCTGGCATTGGGCAAGGTTGCCCATGGACCGTCGTGGCTTGGCCTGGTCGGGGCGGCGATGTGTGTGATCTGGCTGCTGGTGGCTATCTTCGGTCCGTGGCTGGCGCCGCACCCGGTGGGTGAAGTGGTCTCCGATAACGTGTTCGACAGCCTCAGCGCGGCTTACCCGTTGGGCACCGATTACCTGGGCCGCGACATGCTCAGCCGCATTCTCGTCGGCGCGCGGTTCACCGTGGGCCTGGCGCTGATTTCAGCGGTGTTGGCTAGCACGCTGGGGACCGGATGTGCGCTGCTGTCGGTGGTGTCGCCGAAATGGCTGGACGAAGTGATCAGCCGTTTGATGGATGCCTTTATATCCATCCCGAGCAAGATGCTGGCGTTGATCATGGTCTCGGCGTTCGGTTCTTCGGTGCTGTTGCTGATTTGCACCGCTGTGCTGAGCTTCACCCCAGGCGCGTTCCGCATCGCCCGCAGCATGGCGGTGAACATCGAAGCGCTGGAATACGTGCAAGTCGCCCGCACCCGTGGCGAGCGCCGGTTGTACATCGCCTGTGTGGAAATCCTGCCGAACATGCTCAACCCGGTGCTGACCGATCTGGGGCTGCGCTTCGGCTTCATCGTGCTGCTGCTCAGTGGCATGAGCTTCCTTGGCCTCGGTGTGCAACCGCCGGATGCCGACCTCGGTTCGCTGGTGCGCGAGAACATCGGCGGCCTCAATCAGGGCGCGCCAGCCATCGTGATTCCGGCGCTGGCCATCGGCACCCTGACCATCGGCGTGAATCTGTTCATCGACCGACTGTCGTCACGGCGTAGTCGACGTACGGGAGGTCATTGAAATGAGTGATTTGATTCGAGTCGAAGACCTGCGCGTGGTCGCTTGCGGCGAGCGTGGCGAAGTGGAGATCGTCAAAGGCGTGAGCTTCTCCCTGGCCAAAGGTGAAGTGCTGGCGTTGAACGGTGAGTCCGGCTCCGGCAAGACCACCATAGCGCTGGCGTTGCTCGGCTATGCCCGACGCGGTTGTCGATTGGCGTCCGGCGTGGTGCAAGTCGGCGAACACGACATGCTGGCGTTGAGCGAAAGCGAACTGCAAGGCCTGCGCGGCAATCGGGTGTCGTACATTGCCCAGAGCGCCGCCGCTGCGTTCAACCCGGCGAAAAAACTGATCGATCAAGTGGTGGAGGGCGCATTGATTCACGGCCTGGGTAGCCGGGCCGTGCTGGAAGCCAAAGCCATCGAACTGTTCCGCGATCTGGCCTTGCCGGATCCCGATCACATTGGCCAGCGTTACCCGCACCAAGTATCCGGCGGGCAGTTGCAACGGGTAATGGCGGCCATGGCGCTGATCAGCGATCCGCTGCTGGTGGTGCTCGACGAGCCGACCACCGCCCTCGACGTGACGACGCAGATCGACGTGCTGCGCGCTTTCAAGCGGGTGGTCCGCGAACGTGGGGCGACGGCGGTCTATGTGTCCCATGATTTGGCGGTCGTCGCGCAAATGGCCGATCAGATCGTCGTGCTCAACGGCGGACAGATTTTCGAGCAGAGCGCCACCGCGCCGCTGCTCAAGGCCCCGGCCCACGAATACACCCGCAGCCTGCTGCTGGCGGCCCGCCCGGACACGACGATCCGCCCACCTTGCGGCATCGCTGAAGAAACACCGCTGCTGACCATCCAGGGGCTGACCGCCGGTTACGGCAACAAGAACCTGCAAGGCATGCCGTCGATTCGCGTGCTGGAAGACATCGACCTGACCGTGCGCCGGGGCCAGGCCATTGGCGTGATCGGTGAGTCGGGTTCCGGCAAGTCGACGCTGGCGCGGGTGGTGGCCGGGTTGCTGACGCCGGCCTTGGGCGGCCTGACCTTCGATGGCCAGCCACTGGGCGGCAGCCTGTCCGAGCGCACCGATGAGCAGTTCCGCCGGATTCAGATGGTGTTCCAGAATGCCGACACCGCGCTCAACCCGATGCACAGCGTCAGCACTATTCTGAGCCGTCCGCTGAAAATGTACTTCGGCCTCAAGGGCGCCGCGCTGCGCGAGCGCATCGGCGAACTGCTGGACCTGGTGCGCTTGCCCCGCGCCATGGCCGAACGCCGTCCGAATGAACTCTCCGGCGGGCAAAAACAGCGGGTCAACCTGGCCCGTGCCCTGGCGGCCAAACCGGACCTGATCCTCTGCGACGAGGTGACCTCGGCGCTGGACACCGTGGTCGGCGCGGCGATTCTCGAACTGCTGCGCGACCTGCGTCAGCAACTGGGCGTGTCGTATCTGTTCATCAGCCATGACATTTCCACGGTACGCGCGCTGTGCGACGACATTGTGGTGATGTACAGCGGCCACAAGGTTCAGGCCGGCAGCCGGCAGGCGTTTGCCCAGGCACCGTTCCATCCCTACACCGACCTGTTGATCCATTCGGTGCCGGAACTGCGTCAGGGCTGGCTGGAAAACTGCGGCACCACCTGCGGCACGCTACCGCCGATTGGCGCCAAGGCCAATGTGCCAGAGCTGTGCACCTTTCTCAGTCGCTGCCCGGTGCGGGTCGACGGCCTGTGCAATCGCACCGCGCCGAACCGGCGGATCATCGACGGCGGTAGCGAAATTCTTTGTCATCACGACAGTGCCGAGTTGCTGAAAACACAGCAGGGTTTATCCACCATGAGCCTGGGAGCTTATGCATGAAAGGGCGTTTTGTGAGGCTGGCCGAGCAGGGCCGGCCGACCGTCAAGCTGACGGTGGACGGTTCGCCCATTGAGGCGTTGCAGGGCGACACATTAATGGTCGCGTTGCTGACCCAGGGCTCGGCGCTGCGCCAATCGGAATTCGACTCGGGCCGCCGCGCCGGTTTCTGCCTGATGGGCGCCTGCCAGGATTGCTGGGTCTGGACCCGCAGCGGCGAGCGCCTGCGCGCCTGTTCCAATGAAGTCCGCGAAGGGCTGGACATCGTCACCACACAACCGGAGGCAATATGGCCACTGCACGGCTGAGCGCTCAACGAGTGGTTATTGTCGGCGCCGGGCCGGCCGGCATTCGCTGTGCCGAAACGCTGCTGGCGGCTGGCTTGAAACCGATCCTGATCGATGAGAATCGCCGGGATGGCGGGCAGATCTACCGTCGCCAGCCCGAAGGTTTTACCCGGGACTACGCCACCCTGTATGGCACCGAAGCGGCCAAGGCCAAGAATCTGCACCAGAGTTTCGACCGATTGCGCGGGCAAATCGACTACCGCCCCGACACGCTGGTGTGGAACCTGACGCCAGGGCAATTGTGCTGCGTCAGCCAGGGCAAGCACTCGACGGTGGATTACGATGCGCTGATCCTCTGCACCGGTGCCACCGACCGCTTGATGCCGATCGAAGGCTGGCAGTTGGCAGGCACCTACAGCCTTGGCGGGGCGCAAATCGCGCTCAAGTCCCAGGCGGTTTCCATCGGCCACCGCGTGGTGTTCATGGGCAGCGGGCCGTTGCTGTATCTGGTCGCCAGCCAATACGTCAAAGCAGGCGCGAATGTGGCGGCGGTGCTCGACACTTCACCCCTCAGCAAGCGCATCGCGGCAGTGCCGAAGCTGATGGCGCGTCCGGGATTGCTGTTCACCGGGATGAAGTTACTGGCGCAGTTGTACCGGGCGAAAATTCCGGTGCATCTGGGGATTTCGCCGCTTCAGGTGCAAGGCGATGCAGCCAGCGGGGTCAGTGGTGTGCGGGTGCGTACCGCGCGCGGTGAGACGTTAACGGTGGATTGTGATGCTGTGGCGTTGGGTTATCACTTGCGCCCGGAAACCCAACTGGCCGATCTGGCCGGTTGTCGCATGCGCTTCGATGAGGCCTCCAGCCAGTGGTGGCTGGCCGTCGATGAAGAGGGCCGCACCTCGGTCAACGGTGTGTATGCCGCCGGGGACGGTTCGAAGATTCGCGGCGCCGATGCCGCCGAGCACGCCGGGCGCCTGGCGGCGATGGCGTTGCTGGAGGATCTGCAGCAACCGGTGAACGCCGGCTTGCGTGACGAACAACGCCACGCGCTGGCGGTGATGGATGAGTTTCGCCTCGGTCTGGCCCAGGCGTTTCCCTGGCCGGCGGATCAAGCCAAAGCCTTGCCGGACTCAGCCATCGTCTGTCGCTGCGAGATGATCAGCGCCGGCGAGTTGCGCCGTACCGTGAGCGAGAAGGGGGCCTGTGAAGTCAATCGGGCCAAGGCCTTCAGCCGGGTCGGCATGGGCCGCTGCCAGGGGCGTTATTGCTCCCAGGCCGGGGCCGAAGTGATCGCGGCGGCGGCAGGCGTCAGCGTGCAACAGGTCGGTCGGCAGCGTGGACAGGCACCGGTCAAACCCCTTTCGATGCTCACCGAGGAGGTGTCGCCATGACGCTACACAAAGCCGATGTAGTGATTGTTGGCGGCGGCCTGATGGGCTCGGCGGCGGCGTTTTTCCTGCGCCAGCGCGGGCAGTCGGTGATTCTGCTGGAGCGCGACCAGATTGGTCAGTACGCCAGCGGCGTCAATTTCGGCAACGTCCGGCGTCAGGGACGCTTCCTCGGTCAACTGGAATTGGCCAACCGTTCCTGGGCGCTGTGGAAACGCTTGCCAGAGCTGATCGACGACGACCTCGAGTTCATCGCCAGCGGGCACATGCGCGTGTGTTACCGCGAGGATGAAATTCCCGAACTGGAAGCCTATGCGGCAGCGCCCGAGGCGGCGCAGCTGGATTTGAAAATCTATCGTGGCGCCGAGCTGCACCAGCGCTTTCCGTTTCTCGGGCCGGACGTGAAGGGCGGCTCCTATGCGCCCCACGATGGCCACGCCAACCCGCGTCTGGCCGCACCGGCGTTTGCCCGGGCTGCCCGCCGCCTCGGGGCGCGGATCGAGGAACAGACTGAAGTCGCTGAAGTGCAGAAAATTGCCGGCGAGTTCACGGTGACCACCACCGACGGTCGCCAGTTCGGCGCCGAGCGCTTGCTGATCACCGCCGGCGCCTGGGGCCAGAAACTCTCGGCGCAGTTCGGCGAACCGGTGCCGCTGGATACCAACGGCCCACAAATGGCCGTGACCGAACCGGTGCCGTACGCCTTGCCAACGGTGATCGGCGTGTACACCAAGATCCCCGAAGAAGTGATCTACTTCCGCCAGATCCCGCGCGGCAACATCATCATCGGTGGCGGCTACCGCAGCAAACCGGACATGCTCAACCGCCGCGCCTATGTCGAGCCGCGCAGCATTCTTAATCAGATGGACCAGATGCGTCGCCTGCTGCCAGGCGTCGGCAACCTGAACATCATCCGCGTGTGGAGCGGCATTGAAGGCTACTTGCCCGATTCCCTGCCGGTGATGGGCCCCAGCGGCAACGTTGACGGTTTGTATTACGCGTTCGGCTTCTGCGGTCATGGCTTCCAGCTCGGCCCCGGTGTCGGCGACGTGATGGCCGAACTGATCAGCACCGGCAGCACCAGCACTTCGATTGAGCCGTTCTCGATCCGCCGGTTCACCCCTTCAGCCGAGCAACGGACAACTGAGCAAAGGAGCAGGGCCTCATGAAACCCCGTGTACTGGATATTCTCAAACGCCTGATGGCCTTTGACACCGTGTCTTCGGAGTCGAACATGGCCCTGATCGAGTACGTACGCGACTTGCTGCTGACCAAGGGCATCGAGTCACTGATCGTCAAGGACGAAACGGGTAAAAAGGCCAACCTGTTCGCCAGCACCGGCCCTAAAGAGTTACCGGGCATTCTGTTGTCCGGCCACACCGACGTAGTACCGGCGGCGGGGCAGGCCTGGACCTTGCCGGCGTTTGAGGCGACGGTGCAGGACGGGCGGATCTACGGGCGCGGCAGTTGCGACATGAAGGGGTTTATCGCGTTGGCCATCGACGCCATGCTCGATGCCGCCGACCATTCGTTGAGCCGACCGCTGCAAATCGCCTTGTCCCATGACGAAGAAACCGGCTGCGTCGGTGTACGACGTTTACTCGACGTGCTGCACCTGGCGCCGGTACGGCCGTTTTTGTGCCTGATCGGTGAGCCGACCAACATGCAGTTCGTGCTGGGGCACAAGGGCAAGGGGTCTTACCGCACTTATTGCCGTGGCCTGGAAGCGCATTCCTCGTTGGCGCCGCGTTCGGTCAATGCGATTCACGTGGCCTGCGATTTCATCGCGGCTCTGCGTCAGAGCCAGCAGCAACTGCAAGAGCAGGGCGCACAGGATGCCGATTACGACGTGCCTTACAGCACCGTGCACGTCGGGCAGATTGTCGGCGGCAAGGCGCTGAACATCGTGCCGAACCTGTGCACCCTGGATTTCGAGGTACGTAACTTGCCGGCGGACGATCTGGATCAGTTCCTGGAGCAGATGCGCGAGCGTGCCGAAGTGATCGTGCGCGAGGCGAAAAAGCTGTCCAGCGTGGCAGACATCGAGATCGAAACCCTCAACGTCTATCCGGGCCTCGATACCCATCCGAGCGTTGAAGCGGTGCGCTTCCTGAAAAACTTCGCCGCGCCGGACACCGGCACCGCCAAAGTCTCGTTCGGCACCGAGGGCGGGTTGTTCAAGCAGCGTCTGGACGTACCGGTGGTGGTCTGCGGCCCGGGCTCGATCGAACAGGCGCACAAGCCGGACGAGTTCATCGAGATCAGCCAGATGCAGGCTGGGGAGCGGTTTCTGGAGGGGTTGCTGGGCTCCCTGAAACTTTGAGATCGTCAAGATCTTTTGATTTGTGCTTGCCGGTAGAGCCTGCCGTCCCACCGCGAATTTCAGCATCCAACACTGCCCATCAAACGCTTTCAGCATCCTTATCCGTGGCACCTCCCTAGACTGGAATTGTCTCGGATCAGGACTCGACCATGCTCAAGAATCGTTTGAAAGACCCCAGCCTTCTGGCAGAACTCGCTTATGTGGACGGGCAGTGGATCGGCGCCGATAACGCCGCGACCCTGGACGTCATCGACCCGGCCACCGGCCAGTTACTCGCCCGGGTGCCGGCCATGCAGGGCACGGAAACCCGGCGCGCCATCGAGGCCGCCGAACGGGCCTGGCCGGCGTGGCGCACACGCCCGGCAGCAGAACGGGCGGCGCTGCTGGAGCGCTGGTATCAGGCGATGATCGATAACCTCGACGACCTCGCCTTGATCATGACCTGCGAGCAGGGCAAACCTCTGAACGAAGCCAAGGGTGAAATCCGCTACGGTGCCGGGTTCGTCAAATGGTTCGCCGAAGAGGCCCGCCGGGTCTACGGCGAAACCATACCGGCCCCCAGCGGCGACCGCCGCCTGCTGACCCTCAAGCAACCGGTCGGCGTGTGCGCCGCGATCACCCCGTGGAATTTCCCCAACGCGATGATCACCCGCAAGTGCGCGCCGGCCCTGGCCGCCGGGTGCCCGATCATCGTCAAACCCTCGGACTTGACCCCGCTGTCGGCCCTGGCCCTGGCAGTACTCGCCGAACGCGTCGGCATTCCGGCCGGGGTGTTCAACGTGCTGACCGGCATGCCCGCCGGCATCGGCGAAGAACTGACCGGCAATCCGACGGTGCGCAAGATCTCCTTCACCGGCTCCACTGCGGTCGGTCGGCTGCTGATGCGTCAGAGCGCTGAGCACATCAAGCGCTTGAGCCTGGAACTGGGCGGCAACGCGCCGTTCATTGTGTTCGACGACGCCGACCTGGAGCAGGCGGTAACCGGGATCATGCTCAGCAAATTCCGCAACGCCGGGCAGACCTGCGTCTGCGCCAACCGCATTCTGGTGCAGGATGGCATCTACGAACGTTTCGCCCAGCGACTGGTGGAGGAGGTGGGCAAACTCAAGGTCGGCAATGGCCTGGACGCCGACGTGACCATCGGCCCGCTGATCAACCCGGCGGCGGTGAGCAAGGTCGCCCGGCACATCGACGATGCCCTGAGCCAGGGCGCGCGTTTGCTCTGCGGCGGCATTCCTGAAGGCGACAACCAGTTCGTTCAGCCGACCGTCCTTGGCGACACCCACGCCGGCATGCTGCTGGCCAACGAAGAAACCTTCGGCCCGGTGGCGCCGTTGATGCGGTTTACCTCTGAGGCCGAAGCGCTGGCCTTGGCCAATGCCACGCCTTACGGCCTGGGCGCCTACTATTTCACTCAGGATTTGCGCCGTTCCTGGCGGTTCGGCGAGGCGCTGGAGTTCGGCATGGTCGGCCTCAACACCGGGCTCATTTCCATGGAAGTCGCGCCGTTCGGCGGCATCAAGCAGTCTGGGCTGGGCCGTGAAGGCAGCAAGTACGGGCTGGATGAATACCTTGAAGTCAAAGCTTTCCACATCGGCGGGCTGTAATTAACGGACACGGGGGCACGATTGATGAGCAAGACATTCAGAATCGCCGCGATTGCCGGCGATGGCATCGGCAAGGAAGTCCTGCCGGAAGGGTTGCGGGTACTGGAGCAAGCCGCGAAGAAGTGGCAGTTGGAGCTGAGCATCGAAGTGCTCGACTGGGCTCACTGCGATTACTACCTGGAACACGGGCAAATGATGCCCGACGATTGGTTCGACCAGCTCAAGGGGTTCGATGCGATCTACTTTGGCGCCGTCGGCTGGCCGGACAAGGTGCCAGACCACATTTCTTTGTGGGGCTCACTGCTGAAGTTTCGTCGCGACTTCGACCAATACGTGAACATTCGCCCGGTACGTCTGTTTCCCGGCGTGCCGTGCCCGCTGGCCGGGCGCAAACCGGGGGACATCGATTTCGTGGTGATCCGCGAGAACACCGAAGGCGAGTATTCCTCGGTCGGTGGCAAGATGTTCGAAGGCACCGAGCATGAATTCGTGCTGCAAGAGTCGGTATTCACCCGGCGCGGCGTGGACCGGATTCTCAAGTTCGCCTTCGACCTGGCCCAGACCCGACCGCGCAAACGCCTGACGGCGGCGACCAAGTCCAACGGGATTTCCATCAGCATGCCGTACTGGGACGAACGCACGGCATTGATGGCCGCGCAGTACCCGGACATCACTTGGGACAAACAGCACATCGACATCCTGTGCGCGCGTTTTGTACTGCAACCGGACCGGTTCGATGTAGTGGTGGCGTCGAACCTGTTCGGCGACATTCTGTCCGACCTGGGACCTGCCTGCGCAGGCACCATCGGCATTGCGCCGTCGGCCAACCTCGATCCCGAGCGGCGTTTTCCATCGCTGTTCGAACCGGTGCACGGCTCGGCCCCGGACATCTACGGGCGCAACATCGCCAACCCGATCGCGATGATCTGGTCCGGCGCGTTAATGCTGGATTTTCTGGGCAACGGCGATGAGCGCTATCGCGCCGCGCACGACGGGATTCTGCGGGCGATTGAACGGGTGATTGCAGAAGGGCCAATCACCCCGGACCTGGGCGGGCAGGGCTCGACTCAGGAGGTCGGCAAGGCGATTGCGCAAGCGCTTTAAAGCCTGCGACGCACTCCTTGTGTAGCAGCTGTCGAGCTTGCGAGGCTGCTACGGCCGAACGCAGGGGATCAGTCTTCCTTGCGAATCGTGGCCACGTCATCGGCGCGGACTTTCACTTTCGCCCCGGAAATATCTTCGAATTCGAAGAAGCCATCCTTGCCCTTGGTGTTCGGCATGTCCTTGGTCAAATACTGGGTGCCGTTCTGCAGGGTCACGACCGTTGGCGTCGAGCAACCGGTCAGGGCCAGAAAGGCCGCTGCCGCCAGAGGCAAACCCAGAGTCTTGATATTCATACACACCTCCATCACTCAATAAAAACAGTGCGAACGCCTCGTTCGAGATCAATCCTCACTGTGCTTCTAACGCGGTTGGTGCGATGGAATGGCAGAAAGTTCGATGGTCACCCGAAAATTGTCCGATTGCGTCGCCACTTATCCTTTTCCGTTTGCACCGGGTGGGGCATAGCTGGTATCTGTACGCATAACCAGTATTCGCTTGCCATGGCCCGATTGCCCGTGATTGTAAATCCCCTCGACGACCCGTTCTATTACTTGAACAACTTCATGCAAGTGCTTGATTGGCTTGAGCATCGTTATGCCGATGTACTCAGCATCGAAGAGCAGGACTTCATCCGCGACTTCAATCGACTGCCCCGCGAGTCCCAGGCTTTGCTGGTCAGATTGGTGATGCGCAAGGGCGTGCATTTCAGGGTCGGCAAACTGAGTTACGTCGAAATCGGCGACATCGCCAGCGCCGCGGCGCCGCTACTGGCTTTGGGCTGGATCGACGAACAGTCGCCGCTGCCTGTCGAGGAGGTGTTCGAGGTGCTGCTCAAGGCCGAGATTCTCCAGTGTTTTGGCGATGCGATCGATCAACCGAAAGGCAAAAAGAGCGATTGGCTGCCGGCCCTGAGCGAGCAGTTTCCTGAAGAGCAAAGTTTTGCCCAGTGGTGCCCGGCACTGGATGACCGGTTGTTCAGCCTGACCGTCATGGGCCTGTGCGATCGGTTGCGCCTGATGTTCTTCGGCAATCTTTACCAGGATTGGTCGGAATTCGTTCTGGCTGACCTGGGCATCTACACCTACGAAAAAGTCGAGTTTTGCGCCGAGTCCCGAGGCTTGCGCAGCCGCGAAGACGTCGACGCCTGCCTGTTCCTGCACAGCTGTCAGCAGCATTTCGAGGCCGGTGAAGAGGTGGCGGTGGTTGTCGAGCAGATCAACAGGCTGGAACTCGCCAATCCCTGGCTGCAAAGACGTCGGGCCAAGCTGCTGTTCCAGATCGCTCAGCACTGCGAACGCATGGCGGATTTTTCCACCGCCCTGGGCCTCTACCGCGATTGCGCCTACCCCGGCGCACGCCTGCGGCTGATTCGCGTGCTGGAGCGCTGTGGTGAATTTCAACTGGCCATGGATTTGGCGAGCCACGCCGAGCAAACCCCGGAAAGCGCCACCGAACATCAGCATTTATTGCGTGTGCTGCCCAGGCTGCGGCGCAAACTGGGCGGGCCGCCGATCAAGCGGCCAGCCCCGCGGCCCATGCAGCGCCTGGACCTGCAATTGCCCAGGCACGACCCGGCATTGTCGGTGGAGTATTACGTTCAGGCGCATCTGGCGGACGAGTCGGCACCGGTGCATTACGTCGAGAACAGCCTGATCAACTCGCTGTTCGGGTTGCTGTGCTGGCCGGCGATCTTCGCCCCGTTGCCGGGGGCGTTTTTTCACCCATTCCAGCGCGGCCCGGTGGACCTGCACAACGAAGACTTTCATGCGCGGCGCGCGGATCTGTTCCAGGCCTGCCTCGCCGAACTCGATGACGGGCGTTACGCCCAGACCATCCGCGAGCGTTACACCGCCAAGTGGGGCGTGCAGTCGCCGTTCGTATTCTGGGGCGCGCTGAGCGAGGAACTGCTGGAGCAGGCGCTCGACTGTCTGCCCGCCGAACACCTCAAGCACTGGTTCAATCGACTGCTGCTCGACATCAAGGCCAACCGCGCCGGCATGCCGGACTTGATCCAGTTCTGGCCGCAACACAAAACCTACCGAATGATCGAAGTCAAAGGCCCCGGCGATCGCCTGCAAGACAACCAATTGCGCTGGCTGGAGTTCTGTCACGAGCACCAGATGCCCATCGCCGTTTGCTACGTGCAATGGGTGGAGCAGGGCGCTTGAGCTACAGCATCGCGGTGCGGGCGTTGTGTGAATTCACCGCCAAGGTCGGCGACCTCGACCTGCGTTTCACCCCGTCGCCAACCGCGCTGGAAGGCATTGTCGGCCATCGCACCGTGGCGTCACGACGCAGCGAGGGTTACCAGAACGAGGTCGCACTTGAGGGCCAATATCGAACCTTGAGCGTGAAAGGCCGGGCGGATGGCTACGATCCGGGGCAAAACTGCCTCGAAGAAGTCAAAACCTACCGGGGCGACCTGAGCAAGCAGCCGGCCAACCACCGGCAGTTGCACTGGGCGCAGGCGAAAGTCTATGGCTGGTTGATGTGCCAGAAACTGGATTTGGCGCAGATCGACCTGGCGCTGGTGTACTTCGACATCGTCAGCGAGAAGGAAACCTGTCTGGTCGAGACCTTCAGCGCCGCCGACTTGCAGCTGTTCTTCGAGCACCACTGCGGGTTGTTCCTGCACTGGGCCGAGCAGGAAATGGCCCATCGCGAAGGGCGCAATCTGGCGGCTCGACAGCTGAGCTTTCCCCATGCCGATTTTCGCCCTGGCCAGCGGCATCTGGCCGAATCGGTGTTCAAGGCAGTCAGCACCGGCCGCTGTCTGATGGCCCAGGCGCCGACCGGTATCGGCAAGACCATTGGCACGCTGTTCCCGATGCTCAAGGCCCTGGCGCCGCAGCAACTGGACAAGGTGTTTTTCCTCACGGCGAAAACCCCGGGGCGCAAATTGGCGCTGGACGCTGCTCAGGTCATCCTCGACAGTGCCGATGCACAGCCGTTGCGAGTGCTCGAGATGATCGCCCGGGACAAGGCTTGCGAGCACCCGGACAAGGCCTGTCATGGCGAATCCTGCCCGTTGGCCCAGGGTTTTTATGATCGTCTGCCGTACGCGCGTCAGGCCGCCAGTCAATTGAGTCTGTTGAACCAAAGTGCCTTGCGCGAGGTTGCCCTGCAGCACGAGGTTTGTCCTTATTACTTGAGCCAGGAAATGGCCCGCTGGGCGGACGTGGTGGTCGCTGACTACAACTACTATTTCGACTTCAGCGCGTTGCTGTTCGGGTTGGCCCAGGCCAATAACTGGAACGTCGCGGTGCTGGTGGACGAAGCCCACAACCTGGTGGAGCGCGGCCGGCAAATGTACAGCGCCAGCCTCGACCAGGCGACTTTGAACGGCGTACGAAAAACCGCGCCCGAGTCGTTGAAGAGATCCTTGCAGCGAGTCAATCGTGAATGGAATGCCTTGCACGATCAGCAACTCGGCCCCTATCAGGCCTACGACAAAGCCCCGGAAAAACTGCTTCAGGCCTTGTCCTTGTGCTGCGCAAGCATCGGCGACTACCTGAATGATCATCCTCAGGGCCTGGACAGCGGGTTGCAGAATTTTTACTTCGACATGCTGCAATTCGGCCGCGTGGCTGAACTGTTCGACGAGCATTTCCTGTTCGACATCAGCAAGCGTGACCTCGAGCGCAAGCGCAATCTGTCGCAGCTGTGCCTGCGCAATGTGATGCCCGCCGGTTTCATCCGCCCGCGCCTGACTGCTGCGCGCAGCACGGTGCTGTTTTCCGCGACCCTGAGCCCTCGGCATTACTACGCCGACTTGCTGGGCACTCCGGCGAATACGGTATGGATCGATGTGGAATCGCCATTTCACGCCGATCAGCTGCAAGTGCACATCGTCAGCCAGATATCCACGCGGTTCGTCCACCGTCAGGCCTCCCTTGCGCCCATCGTCGAGCTGATCGCCAAACAGTTCAGTCAACGCCCCGGCAACTACCTGGCGTTTTTCAGCAGCTTCGACTATTTGCAGCAAGTGGCGCAGTTGCTGGCCGAGCGGTATCCGCAGATCACGCTGTGGTCGCAGTCCCGGGGCATGGGGGAAGCGCAGCGTCAGGACTTTCTCGACCAGTTCACCGCCGACGGGCAGGGCATCGGCTTTGCGGTGCTGGGTGGCGCGTTCGGTGAAGGCATCGATTTGCCCGGCGCCCGCTTGATTGGCGCCTTCATCGCCACCCTGGGGCTGGCGCAACTCAATCCGGTCAACGAACAGCTGAAACAGCGCATGGCGGCGATTTTCGGTGCCGGTTATGACTACACCTACCTGTTTCCAGGTCTGCAGAAAGTGGTGCAGGCGGCAGGAAGGGTGATCCGTACACGAGAGGATCAAGGGGTGGTGATGCTGATCGACGACCGGTTTGGGGAGAGTAAGGTCAAGCAATTGCTGCCGCGTTGGTGGTCCGTTGAGCTGACGCAATTTCCTTCTGGTTTGTAGGAGTTTTTACCTTGTAAAACAGTGACATATCTTGAAAGACACGCTCGTTTGAACAAACAACGAAACACCGCTTTATTCAAAGGGCAGGCAATCACTTTCAAGCGAATCTTTGATAAGGAAATCAAGGTATGTCAGTAGCACCGAATTACGCTTACACGCCAGAACAAGTCACCGCAGCGTTCACTGAAATCACCACCACATTATTCAGTGGCATCACCGCCGAAACACTCCCCAAGATGCTGATTGTCGCGGGGGTACAGGGCTCGGGTAAAACCTATCTGCTGGAAAAAAGCCTTTTGCCCACCAACCGCTATGCCAATTATGTCCGGCTGTACTTGCCCGAATACCGAAAAAAACACCCTCAATACGCAGAAATGATCAAACTCGGTGTCCTGCACGCTTATGAACATACGGAGGCTTTTGTCCGGGATGTGAGCACGAAGATCTTCACCGAGGCTTTTAAAAACAAATACAACATCATCATGGAATGTGCATTCGACAGCATCGATTTCGCGGCTTTCCCACCGACGGCGACGGCTGCCGGCTACCAGTTCGAAACTCACATCGTCGCCTGCAATCAGGAGTTCGCTCATGTATCGAGCATCAAAAGAGCACTGAAAAGCCTGGAAGATCAGGAAATGGAAAGATTTCTCCCGGCATCAAAGCTGGAGGCCAGCATGAGATACGCACAAGCGATCATCCCGGCCTTCGAGACAGCCGCAAAGGCGATCAGCGGCTCGCAAATCATCTTGTACGAACGTGGGTTTGGTGGTTTGAAAGACCGTGTCTTGCGCGCTCAGAGCACCTACACCAAGGCCGCCAACGGAACGATCGATTCGACGACACTCAACACGCATTTTTCGCACGGCGTCTATTCCGGCATCATCGACAAGCATGTCTTCGCGATGACCGACCGGGACGAAATGGTCAAAGAGTGTCATGTGGCGTTGCATAAGTCCCGGACCCATGCCCGCTATGTCCCGAACTTCGTCTACAACGAGCTGTACGCCTACATCGTCAAATACGTGTACCGATAATCCGCGCTGTAGGAGCTCAGCTCCTACAGTTGATCCGTGGTTGCCGCACGAGTCAGCGGTTGCGCAAACTACGCTCCATCCGCGCAATCCCTTCTTCCAGCAACGCCCGTGGGCAGCCGAAGTTCAAGCGCACGAATTGCTGGGCGTGATCGCCGAAATCCAGCCCGGCGCTCAGCCCGACTCTGGCCTGTTCGAGGAAGAATTGCTGCGGGTTGTCCAGCCCCAGTGCCGTGCAATCGAGCCACGCCAGATAAGTGCCCTGGGGAACGTTCATGGTCACGCCCGGCAACCGCGTGCGAACGGCCTCCACCAGATAGTCCCGATTGCTTTGCAGGTAGGCCATGAGTTCGGTCAGCCATGGGCGGCCTTCGCTGTAGGCGACGCGGGTGGCTTCCAGGCCCAGCGGGTTGACGCTGTCGACCATGCCGCAGCGGGCATGGTTGACGCGATGGAGCAGCGCTGCGTCTTGAATGATCATGAACGCAGTCTTCAGGCCAGCGATGTTGTAGGCCTTGCTGGCCGACATCAAGGTGATGGTGCGCTTGGCGATCTGCGGGCTGAGCGAGGCGGTCGGAATATGCACGCGCCCATCGAAGCACAGCTCGGAATGGATCTCGTCGGAGATGATCCACGCATCCTGTTCCAGGCAGATGTCGGCAACCGCTTGCAGTTCTTCCCGAGGGAAGACCTTGCCCAGCGGGTTATGCGGGTTGCTCAGCAGCAACGCGCCACCGCCTTGCAGAGCCTGGCGCAAGGCATCGAGTGGCGTGGCGTACGTGCCATCGGCCAGCACGTTGAAGTCCAGTTCGACCTTGTTCAGCTGCCAGTGGCCCGGCGCATGGCGCAGTGGTGGGTAGTTGGGTGTCTGCACGACCACGTTCTGTTGCGGCTGAACCAGTGCATGCAGGGCCATGTTGAAGCCTGATTCGATACCCGGCAGGAACACCAGTTCCTGGGGCTGCACACGCCAGGCGTACTTGTCCCACAGGTCGGCGACGATGGCGTCACGCAAGTCATTCTGGGCCACGCTGTAACCGAGCATCGGGTGTTCCAGGCGTTTTTGCAGGGCCTGAATGATCGCCGGCGGTGCGGCGAAGTCCATGTCGGCGACCCACATCGGCAACACGTCGGCCGGGTAGCGGCTCCACTTGGTACTGCCGGTGCCATGGCGGTCGAACACCTGATCAAAATCGAAAGTCATGCTCAGTCTCATAAAAGGCAGAGGGGGTAATCCGGCGGCCATGATAAGCGCCAACCTTCACTGCTGGCGAGTTGTGCAACAGGGCATGACCGGCAAGCCGCCGACGGTCGGTTTTCAGACCGCGCAGCACAACATTGTCTAAAGTTCTAATTGGCGGTAGTTCCGTTGCCGTCACCGTGATCGTCCAGAAAAACCCGGCCAACGCACCGGGCTTCCACCTGATCAGGAGTGCACGATGGACCTCAACCGTCGTCAGTTCTTCAAGGTCGCTGGTCTCGGCCTTGCAGGATCCACCCTTGGCGCGCTGGGCATGGCCCCGACGCCAGCCTTCGCCGAACAAGTGCGTCATTTCAAGCTCGCCCATACCCATGAAACCCGCAACACCTGCCCGTACTGCTCGGTCGGCTGCGGCTTGATCATGTACAGCCAGGGCGACAATGCGAAGAATGTCGCCCAGAGCATCATTCACATCGAAGGCGATGCCGACCACCCGGTCAATCGCGGCACCCTCTGCCCAAAAGGCGCAGGCCTGCTCGACTTCATTCACAGCCCCAGCCGTCTGCAATACCCGCAAGTGCGCAAGCCCGGCACCAAGGAGTGGACGCGGATCTCCTGGGATGAAGCGCTGGACCGTATCGCCGACCTGATGAAGGCCGACCGTGACGCCAACTTCATCGAGAAGAACGCCCAGGGGCAAACGGTGAACCGCTGGCTGACCACCGGTTTCCTCGCGGCCTCGGCCTCGTCCAACGAAGCGGGTTACATCACCCACAAGGTCATTCGCAGTCTGGGCATGCTGGGGTTCGATAACCAGGCACGTGTCTGACATGGCCCGACGGTGGCAAGTCTTGCCCCGACGTATGGCCGTGGTGCCATGACCAACCACTGGACCGATATCGCC
>Ga0182007_10000087_pt1 | contig 68528 bp, 51 predicted proteins | sample Sormic07211113_1_FD_123023 | JGI IMG/M metagenome (GOLD analysis project Ga0182007, IMG submission 123023) | Rhizosphere microbial communities from Sorghum bicolor, Mead, Nebraska, USA - 072115-113_1 MetaG | ecosystem: Host-associated > Plants > Roots > Rhizosphere | place: USA: Nebraska...
AACTGCGCTGCAAAGTCGTGGGCGAGGGCGGTAACCTCGGTATGACCCAGCTGGGTCGTGTCGAATTCGGCCTCAATGGCGGCGGTTCCAACACCGACTTCATTCACAACGCCCGTGGCGTGGACTGCGCCGGCCACGAAGTGAACAGCAAGATCCTGCTGAACCAAGTGGTGCAGGCCGGCGACATGACCGACAAGCAACGTAACCAGTTGCTGGCGAGCATGACCGACGAAGTCGGTGGCCTGGTGTTGGGCAACAACTACAAGCAGACCCAGGCACTGTCCCTGGCGGCCCGTCGTGCCTTGCCGCGGATCGCTGAATACAAGCGCCTGATGAACGATCTGGAAGCCCGTGGCAAGCTGGATCGCGCCATCGAGTTCCTGCCGTCGGAAGACGCGATCAACGAGCGCGTCGCGGCAGGCCATGGCCTGACCCGTGCCGAGCTGTCGGTGCTGATCTCCTACAGCAAGATCGACCTCAAGGAGCAGTTGCTGGGCTCCCTGGTGCCGGACGACGACTACCTGACCCGCGACATGGAAACCGCTTTCCCGCCGACGCTGGTCAGCAAGTTCTCTGTCGCCATGCGCCGTCACCGCCTGAAGCGCGAAATCGTCAGCACCCAGATCGCCAACGATCTGGTCAACCACATGGGCATCACCTTCGTTCAACGGCTCAAAGAGTCGACCGGCATGAGCCCGGCGAACGTGGCCGGTGCGTATGTGATCGTGCGTGACATTTTCCACCTCCCGCACTGGTTCCGTCAGATCGAAGCCCTGGATTATCAGGTCTCGGCCGACGTACAACTGGAGCTGATGGACGAGCTGATGCGTCTGGGCCGTCGCGCTACGCGCTGGTTCCTGCGTGCCCGCCGCAACGAGCAGAACGCCGCCCGTGACGTCGCGCATTTCGGTCCGCACCTGAAGGAGTTGGGCCTCAAGCTTGACGAACTGCTCAGTGGCGAGATTCGCGACACCTGGCAGGCTCGCTATCAGGCGTACGTCGAAGCCGGTGTGCCGGAGTTGCTGGCACGCATGGTGGCTGGCACCACGCACCTGTACACCCTGCTGCCGATCATCGAAGCCTCCGACGTGACCGGCCAGGATCCAGCAGATGTGGCCAAGGCCTACTTCGCCGTGGGCAGTGCGCTGGACATCACCTGGTACCTGCAACAGATCAGCGCCCTGCCGGTTGAAAACAACTGGCAAGCCCTGGCCCGTGAAGCGTTCCGCGATGACGTCGACTGGCAACAACGTGCGATCACCATCTCGGTCCTGCAACAGGGCGACGGCACCCAGGACGTGGAAACACGCCTGGAGCTGTGGATGGAGCAGAACGAAGGCATGATCGAACGCTGGCGCGCCATGCTGGTGGAAATCCGTGCCGCCAGTGGCACTGATTACGCCATGTACGCGGTGGCCAACCGTGAATTGCTGGATGTCGCGTTGAGCGGTCAAACGGTAGTACCTGCCGTTATCACCGCTACTGCGGGTGCCGAGCTGGAACCGGCTGCCTGATTGAGCGTTGAATGAAAAAGCCCCGTCTCGAGAGAGACGGGGCTTTTTTTTGCCTGACGGTTTTTTGGGGGGCTGGTCGGGCCTCTTCGCCTCAGCGATCAGTTCTGCAAAGGAATCAACACTTTCTCATCCGGGGCCAACACCATGAACACCAACAGCTTGGCGGGTTGGGTGGCGCTGGCATTTTTCGAGACCAGATGTTCCGAACCGGCCGGCTCATACCAGAATTCGCCAGCCTTGTAGGTAATCGCTTTTTCGCCTTTGACTTGAGAGGTGATCTCCCCTGACAGCACGTAGGCCATGGCCGTACCCTGGTGTTTATGGGCAATGGAAGATTGGCCCGGCTGGTAATCGACTTCGATCATCAAGGCTTTTTTGCCGGGGGCGTTTTTCAGCATCTGGTCTTGCAGGATGGTGACACTTTCCGAAGGGGCGGCGGTTTTGTCGGCGAATGCCGAGGCTGAAACGCTCAGGGCCAGGGCGGTGAGAGAGGCGGCAAAAAAACGAAGTGCATTCATGGTTGATTACCTGTGGTGGTGAGTCGTCAGGGACCACGGTAAGCCGCGCCGTCGGGCAATCAAACGGCCAATTTTCCGGAAGGTGAGGGGACCAATCACTGATGTTACGTTCCCTGTAGCAGCTGTCGAGCCTGCGAGGCTGCGTTCGGCTGCGAAGCAGTCGTCAAATCAGAACTCGCGGTGCGTCAGACAGATCGCGTCAGCTGGACTCACGACTGCTTCGCAGCCGAACGCAGCCTCGCAGGCTCGACAGCTGCTACGGGGCTGCGATCTTTTGATCTTGTTTTAGACGATAGGAAAGCTGTTGAAGTCGACGGCATTGGCCAGTCGGCTGTCGATCAGGCCGATAAAGCCTTGCACTTCGGGGCGATTGAAATGCGCTTGCATGGCCGCTTCCGATTGCCAGCGGGCGCTGACCGTCCAGCGGGTGTCGTCTTCGGGGCAGCGGTCGACCATATAGCCGTCACAGCCCGGAAGTTCGCGCAGGGTGTCGACAATCTTTTGCAGTTGTTTGCCCAGTTCGTCCGAGCGACCGGCGGCAGCTCGTATCTTTACAGTGTTGAACACTTGGTTGGACATTACTCACACTCCTGAATCAGGCCGGACGAATCCTGCTCATTGAGGGATAACGCCCATGCAGGATAGGCCTGCCCCCTTGGGCCGCCAATAGCCAATCACCGGATAAAACCGCAGACCAATCCCTCAACCAACCTGCTGCAAAATGTCCCGCAAACGGTCCAGGGCGATGTCGATGTCCAGGGTTTCGATCGCCCCGAATCCCAGGAAAAGCCCGGCCCGTGGCGTTTGCTGGTAAAAAAAGTCGTCCAGGGTATAGAGCCCCACTTCGACTTTTTTCGCGAGCTCGATCACCAATGGAATATCGACCGGCACCTTGCACAGTACCGCCATGTGAAACCCGGCCGTGGTCGGCACCGCTTCGAACCATGGCGAAAGGTCGCCCGCCATCCTCGCCAGGATCCGTTCGCGGCGCCCGGCGTAAATCGTGTGGCAACGCCGGATGTGCTTGAGCAGACAGCCTTCGGCGATGAACTTGGCCAGCGCCCATTGGGGCAGGGTGGAGGTGTGCCGGTCGGTGAGTTGCTTGGCGCTGATCACCGCTTCGAGAATCGCCGGCGGCAAAATCGCATACCCCAGCCGCAACTCCGGCAACAGGGTCTTCGAGAAGGTGCCGACGTAGGCGACGATGCCGCGTTCATCCAGGCTTTGCAGCGAGTCGGTGGGCCGTCCTTCATAGCGGAACTCGCTGTCGTAATCGTCCTCGATGATGATCGCCCCCAGTTCGTGGGCCCGCTCCAGCAGCGCCAGCCGACGCTCGTGGCTCATGGGCATGCCCAAGGGGAACTGGTGCGAGGGGGTGACATAAATCAGCCGCGTGCCGTCGGGAATGTGCTCGACCTGGATGCCTTGCGCATCGACCGGCACGCCGACCACCGTTGCGCCATGAGTCCCGAACAACAGGCGCGCAGGAGGGTAACCGGGGTCCTCCATGGCCACGAGGCTGCCCGGTTGGGTCAACACCCGGGAAATCAGGTCCAGCGCTTGCTGCGCGCCATTGCACACCACAACGTCTTCGTCCCGACAATTGACCCCGCGGGAAAATGCGATGTGCTGTGCGATTGCATTGCGCAGCGCCGGCAGGCCTTCGGGCTGGCTGTAGAAACCCTTGGAGCCGGCGATCTGGCGCAAGGCATGGGAGGTACAACGGCGCCAGTCGTCCTGCGGAAATTGGCCCTTGCTGGTTGCACCACCGATAAAGTCGTAGCGCAGCGAGCCTTCCAGCGTCGGGTGGCGCAAGAACGTCGGCAACTTGCGCCAGCTCTCGATGACATCGAAGCTGGCCAATTCCGAATGGCTCTGTTTACGGACGACTTTTGCCGCCCGGGCATTGACGTAGGTGCCTTTGCCGATCACCCCGGTGAGGAAGTTTTCGTAGGTCAGTTGCGCATACGTGTCGGAAATGGTCTTGCGCGAAATCCCCAGTTGTTCGGCCAGCAAACGGCTGGGCGGCAGCTGCGTGCCGGCTGCCAGGCGCCCGGATTCAATGGCGCTGCGCAGTTGCCGGTACAGCTGGCCTGCCAGATCCTTGCGGCCGTTGATGACAACGTGAAGTTCCATACCGGCGGGGCTCCTGGGCGATTGTGAGGCGACTGTGCGTCGCGCCAGATTACCTGCATGAGTGACTGCACAGAAGTTGTGTGGGTGAAAAACCGGCGATTGGTCTTCTGTCGGGCGGTCCATGGCTTTTTCGCTGAATTGGCTCTGTAACGCTCGTGCATCAGCGCCTAACGTGGAGATACCGATTCGCGCCACGAGGCCGCCGCCATGACCGTTCGCCTGGATTACTACAGCGCATCGCCCAAGGCGATGAAAGCCATGATCGCCATGGAGGCCTTGACCCGTGATCTGAGCATCGAACCGGCGTTGCTGAACCTGATCAAGATCCGCGCCTCGCAGCTCAATGGCTGCGCCTTCTGCACCGACATGCACTCGGTGGACGCGCGCCGCTTCGGCGAGACCGATCGGCGGCTGTATGCGATCGTGGTCTGGCGCGACAGTGGCTTCTTCAGCCCTCGGGAGCGGGCGGCCCTGGCCTGGACCGAAGCGGTGACCCTGCTCGCGCAAAGCCATGTGCCGGACGATGTTTATGCACTGGCCCGGGAGCAGTTCGGTGAAGGGGAATTGGTCGACCTGACGATGGCCATCAGCGCCATCAACAGCTGGAATCGCCTGGCGGTGAGTTTTCGGCAACCCCCCGGCGGTTGATTATTGGTTTGGTTTTTGCCCGCTTGTCACATCAGGTTCATGAACGATCAGCAGGATGAAACGCTCAAGGACAGATCGACAGGGAGTCATCAATGTCATTCATGGAATCCGCCGGGCGTCAGGGCGTGGCCGAGTACCATTCGCCCGTAGAACACAGTAACGCCTTACACTCACGGATAGCCGGAATCGATCCGGTGTTGCTGCAGTCTTTCAGGGTCAGCGCCCGCTGTGGCTGTTTCATGCAGGCGGCCCGCAGTCTCAATATCAAGTCGACCCAGTTGCGTAAACAATTGGCGCAACTTGAAACACAACTGCAGCGCTCGTTGTTCTGCCATTCGGGCAATGGCTTTGCCCTCAGTCGTGACGGGTTGCAGCTTCAGGCGCAGTTGATGGCCTTGGCCCGTGAACGCGACTTGCCGGTGATTGAACAGCCCTTGATTCGCCTGGCCGTGGCCGAGTCGATCCTGCACGACATCCTCGGTCGCGACCTGGTCTCGCTGCTGCGGCGCAACACCAGTGTGCGCCTGGACATCATTTCCCTCGACAGCGAGTTGTCCCTGCGGGCGATCAGCGCCGATGTGGTGGTGTGGCTGACAGGCACGGATTCGCCGTTACCAGGCCCCAGTTTTGCCATCACCGAGCCCCAGCGCCTGGCACGGCTGGACTATCTGCCGCACATTGCCAAACGTTACTCGCGGGTCGCGGCCCGCCCGGACAGCCTGGGTGACCTGGCCGACTTCATGCTGGTGCAATGGCAACACGACCGCCAGGTCGGCGCCTTCGGGCCGTGGAACAGTCTGGTGGAGCAGCGTCTGGCGGGAGTGGTGCAGTTGCATTCCTATGAGCTGATGCTGGAGATGATCCGCTGCAGCGCCTGCATCGGTTTGCTGCCGCACTACATGAGCCGATTCGATCGAGGGCTGCTGGCGTTGCCCGGGCTGTTCAACCAACCGATGCAGCGCCAGGTGTGGATGGCGGTCAATGCCGATTCCCGAAATGAGGCCGAGGTGCAGGGCATCGTCGAGCTGATCCGCAACACCTTCAACGAGCGGCGGGAGTGGTTCGAGCAGCTTGACTGAGCTTCTGGCAGAACACCTTTGTGGCGTTATAGAGTAGGCGGCCATGTACGCATCAAGGACGAAACACTCATGCCCGCCGACTCCGTCATTACCCTCGAACGCTTCAACGAATCCCACATCGAGGGCGTCACCGCCCTCTACAACGACCCGGCTGTGGCCCGTCAGGTGCTGCAGATGCCGTTTCAGTCCACCGAGGTCTGGCGCCAACGCCTGATGGCCGACAACGAACGGGCGGTGAAACTGGTGGCGCTGCACCAGGGAACGGTCATCGGCAACATCGGTCTGGAACAGTTTTCGCGAGTTCGCCGCAGCCACGCCGGCAGCTTCGGCATGGGTGTCGCCGTGGCTTGGCAAGGCAAGGGTGTCGGTTCGAAGCTGCTGGCGGCGGCGCTCGATGTCGCCGACAACTGGATGAACCTGCAACGGGTCGAACTCTCGGTGTACGCCGACAACGAAGCGGCCATCGGCCTGTACCGAAAATTCGGCTTCGAGACCGAAGGCCTGTTCCGCGACTATGCCGTGCGTGACGGTCGCTTGGTCGATACCCTGAGCATGGCGCGCTTGCGTCGCACGCCCAAGGAAGGTTGAGTTAGTCGCCCAAGGCAAACGCCACCGCCGCCTGCGCATGCAGTTCGGTGGTGTCGAACAAGGGCAGGGCGCTGTGCTCGGGTTTGATCAGCAGGCCGATCTCGGTGCAGCCGAGGATGATCGCCTGGGCGCCGCGTTCGGTCAGCGCTTCGATCACCCGTTGATAGACCTGGCGCGACGCCTCGCTGATGACCCCGACGCACAACTCGTCATAGATGATCCGATGCACCGCCTGTCGCTCTTCAGCCTCCGGCACCAGCACCGTCAGGCCCTCGGCCGTCAGACGTGCCTTGAGAAAGTCCTGCTCCATGGTGAATGCAGTACCGAGCAGGCCTACCCGCAGCGCCCCGGCGTCCAGTGCCGCCTGAGCGGCAGGGTCGGCAATGTGCAGGAACGGAACATCAATCGCAGACTGAATCTGCCCGGCCACCTTGTGCATGGTGTTGGTACACAGCACCACGCAGTCGGCGCCGCCAGCCTCCAGGCGTTGCGCGGCATCCACCAGAATCGCCGCCGCATCGTCCCAGCGCCCGGCATGTTGGGCCTGTTCGACAGGGCCGAAGTCGACGCTGTACATTAGCAATTTCGCCGAACGCAACGGCCCGAGGCGGTCGCGTACCTGCTGGTTGATAAGACGGTAATACTCGGCGCTGGACTCCCAGCTCATGCCGCCGATAAGGCCGATGGTGCGCATGTCATGCTCCTGTGAATGGCAAACCCTTGCGAGAGAGTGTCCAGTGGATCCTTGTTCCGATCTATCAGGAAATTTCACATGCCCGGTGTGCTGAGCGAGAACCTGTTGGGCGGCAGACTCTGCCTGCAACTCTTGCCCCGTGCGCCGTACAGCGCGCGGGATCCGGCGCAGTCACAAACCCTCGGAGTGACGCTGGAACGTCAGCAGGGCGTGCATGCGATCGATTCTGACCGGCGGACGGATTTCGATACCTGGCCGGGCGTATTGGCGTACACGCCGGTCGGCGTGGAGGTGTTTTCCGAATCGGCCAGCGGTGGCGAGTATCTGTTGATGCGGCTGGATGAGCCGTTCGCCAGCGAACTGTTACCGGCCGCCACTCACCGCATGCAATCTTGCGGCAATCGGCGTGCGCTGACCCTGGCGCGAGATATGCGGCGTCAGTTGCTCGCCACGCAACCTGACCTGCTGGCGCTTGAGCATTGTGCCGTGGAGCTGGTTGGCGTCGCGGGTTCGATAACCGATACAACGCAGCGTGCCACGCCCAAGGCCTTTGCCCGAGTCATGGAACAGATCGTCGAGCAGTTCCAGAATCCCCTGACGCTGGAACAATTGGCTGCCACTTATGGGCACAACGAACTGCGCTTTCTGCGCGATTTCACCCAGGCTATTGGCCTGACGCCTCACGCCTACCTCATTGAAGTGCGGCTTCAGGCCGCACGCAGGCTGATCGAGCGCACGGCTCTGCCCTTGGCCAGCATCGCTCTGGATGTCGGCTTCGCCCATCAGTCCCACATGGGCAGTGCCTTTCGCAAATACCTGGCCATGACCCCCAGCCAGTACCGCTCGCGCTTTTAGTCGTACGCCGGCAGCGCGCATCTGCCATGCTCAAAGTCCGCAGCACCGCTTCAACCAAAGGAACACCGCAATGGACGACGTACAGCAACTGGGCGAGATGCTTCGCCACTACGCAGAAAGCGAAGCGCACAAGAAGCAACTGTTTGAAGCGCAATCGGCCGTGTGGGCGACGCGCATCGGGGAGTTGTTCGATCAGATCCAGCAGTGGCTGGCACCGGTCCTGGCACCGAACCTGCTGGAAGTGAGCCGCGAGGCGTATGTCGCATCCGGGCCGAGTGTGCCGGTGGAGACGTCGACGTTCAAGACCGAGAAACTGAGCGTCGTTATCGCCGGCAAACCGGTGGAGTTTGTGCCGGACGTGATGGGCGTTGGTGGGCAGATTTCCCTTGCCGTGATGGGGTTGACCGCGGCGCGCTATGGCAGTATTTCGCTGGTGTGCCTGCCACCGTCCAGCGCCTGGCAATGGCGCAAGACCAACGGCCTGAAAGACCCGGACACGTTTGCCTTCGATGCAAACTTTTTGGCGCAGCAACTGCAGAGCCTGATTCCCCGCGAGCGCAACTAATGCCTGTGTGGCGAGGGGGCTTGTCGGACCGCCGTACCGCCCCGTTCGAGTGCGCAGCGCTCGCAGGTCTTGGGTCCGCTGCGCGGCCCAACTGGGGCAAGCCCCCTCGCCACAAGCCCGCTCCCCCAGTGAATTGGGTGTACCTCAGATTTCGAGGTTGCCCCAGCCAGGTTTCAACTCTTGCGGCGCTACCGCTTTCACTCTCTTGCCGGTAGCCAACTCCACCCGCCGCGCCACCTCGGGGTCATCGGCAAACGGAATCAGGCTGGCATCGTCCAGGCTCTCGGTCGTCTGGTGTTTCAAGCAGTATTCGATCGCCAGCCAAAGCCCCAGCACGCCCAATAGATTCAATGCCATTTCGATCATGTCAGGCTCCTTACCTCAGGCATACTGCGCTTCAAGTTCGGCCATCTTCACATCCGCAACCCGCACCGTACGCCACACGTTATACGCCATCAGCAGCATGCCGCTGAGGAAGAACACCCCGCCGACAAACCGCACGATGAAGCCCGGATGACTGGCCTGCAACGCCTCGACGAACGAGTAGGTCAGCGTGCCGTCGTCGTTGATTGCGCGCCACATCAAGCCCTGGGTGATGCCGTTGACCCACATCGAGGCGATGTACAGCACGGTGCCGATGGTCGCCAGCCAGAAGTGCAGGTTAATCAGCGGCACGCTGTGCATTTGCGTGCGGCCGAAGACTTTCGGAACCATGTGATAGATGGCGCCGAAGGTGATCATCGCCACCCAACCGAGGGCGCCGGCGTGCACGTGGCCGATGGTCCAGTCGGTGTAGTGGGAGAGGGCATTGACCGTCTTGATCGCCATCATCGGCCCTTCGAAAGTCGACATGCCGTAGAAGGCCAGGGACAGCACGAGGAAGCGCAGGATCGGGTCGGTACGCAACTTATGCCAGGCCCCCGACAGCGTCATCATGCCGTTGATCATACCGCCCCAGCTCGGCGCCAGCAGAATCAGCGACATCGCCATGCCCAGGGACTGCGCCCAGTCCGGCAGTGCGGTGTAGTGCAGGTGGTGGGGACCGGCCCAGATATACAGGGTGATCAGCGCCCAGAAGTGCACGATCGACAAGCGATAGGAATACACCGGCCGACCCACCTGTTTCGGCACGAAGTAATACATCATCCCGAGGAACCCGGTGGTGAGGAAAAAGCCCACCGCGTTGTGCCCGTACCACCACTGCACCATGGCGTCGGTGGCCCCGGAGTACACCGGATACGACTTGAACCAGTCCACCGGAATCGACAGGTGATTGACCACGTGCAGCATGGCGATCACCACGATGAACGCGCCGAAGAACCAGTTGCCGACGTAGATATGCTTGGTCTTGCGGCGCACCACGGTGGTGAAGAACACGATGGCATAGGCGAGCCAGACCACCGTCATCCACACCGCGCCGGAGAACTCGATCTCGGCGTATTCCTTGGTGGTCGTGTAGCCCAGCGGCAGGCTGATCAGCATCACCACGATCACCGATTGCCAGCCCCAGAAGGTGAATGCAGCGAGTTTGTCCGAGAACAGCCGCACCTGGCAGGTGCGCTGCACGGCGTAGTAACTGGCGGCGAATTGCGCGCTGCCGGCAAAGCCGAAAATCACCAGGCTGGTGTGCAGCGGACGCAAGCGGCCGAAGGTGGTCCACGGCAGGTCGAGGTTCATCTCGGGCCATACCAGTTGCGAGGCGATCCATACCCCCATCGCCATCCCGACGACGCCCCATACCACGGTTGCCACGACGAATTGGCGGACGACCTTGTAGTTATAGGCCAGTCCGATTGTTGCTGTGCTCATGGTCAGTTCTTCCACGGTTGCAAAGTCTTGCCAGGCCACCCGGTCTGGCATGCGATGAACTGTAGAAACCCTGCCGGAAACAAAACAGTCTCAGGAAACTTTCATTTATACGGATCAGATGTGGGGCATGCCTGCGGCCATCAGTCGCGTCCTGATACGGTTTTTTAGTGTTTAGCTGAATCTGTAACGTGCTGTGCCGCAGGTTCATAGTCGCTACCTCGAGAGCGAGCCGCAGAGCCCGATCAATCCTGATGAGGTAGCCACATGTATCAATACGATGACTATGACCGGGCCCTGGTGTTCGAGCGTGTTGCGCAGTTTCGCGATCAGGTCGAACGTTTCATGGCCGGCGAATTGAGCGAAGAAGAGTTCCTGCCCCTGCGTTTGCAGAATGGCCTGTATATGCAAAAACACGCCTACATGCTGCGCGTGGCGATTCCTTACGGCACCCTGAGCGCCAGGCAAATGCGCACTCTGGCGAGCATTGCCCGGGACTACGATCGTGGTTACGGCCACTTCACCACCCGGCAAAACATGCAGTTCAACTGGATCGAACTGGCCCAGGTCCCGGACATCCTCGAACGCCTGGCCCAAGTGGAAATGCACGCGATCCAGACCTCCGGCAACTGCGTGCGCAACATCACCACCGAAGCCTTCGCCGGCGTCGCGGCGGACGAGCTGATGGACCCGCGTCCGCTGGCGGAGATCCTGCGGCAATGGTCGACCATCAACCCGGAATTCCTGTTCCTGCCGCGCAAGTTCAAGATCGCCATCTGTTCGGCGAAACAGGACCGCGCGGCGATCATGATGCATGACATCGGTCTTTATCTTTATTGCGACGACAGCGGGCAAATGCTCTTGCGGGTGATCGTTGGCGGCGGGTTGGGGCGTACGCCGATTCTCGGTCTGCAGATTCGCGAAGGCTTGCCGTGGCAGCATTTGCTGTCTTATGTCGAGGCGGTGCTGCGGGTCTACAACCGCCACGGACGGCGCGATAACAAGTACAAGGCGCGGATCAAGATTCTGGTCAAGGCCCTGGGGATCGAAGCGTTCGCCAAGGAAGTGGAGGAGGAGTGGCAACACCTCAAGGACGGCCCGGCGCAGTTGACCGACGTCGAGTATGAGCGTGTCGCCAGTGCCTTTGTGCCACCCGATTACCGTTCACTGGCCGGCACCGACCTGGACTTCGGCACGTGCCTGGCCGAGCACCCGGCGTTCGCCCGTTGGGTGGCGCGCAACGTTCAGCCGCACAAGGTGCCGGGTTACGCCAGCGTGGTGCTGTCGACCAAGCCGGGTATCGCCGCGCCGCCGGGGGATGTCACGGCCGAACAAATGGAAGCGGTGGCGCTATGGTCCGAGCAGTTCGGTTTCGGCGAAATCCGCATCGCCCATGAACAGAACATCGTCCTGCCGGACGTGCCCAAGGCAGACCTTTACGCGCTGTGGTGCCTGGCCTGCGAGCAAGGCCTGGGGAGTGCCAACATCGGCTTGCTGACTGACATCATCGCTTGCCCCGGCGGCGACTTCTGCGCCCTGGCCAACGCCAAGTCGATCCCCATCGCGCAAGCGATTCAGGCGCGTTTCGACGATTTGGATTACCTGCATGACCTGGGCGACATCAGCCTGAACATCTCCGGCTGTATGAACGCCTGCGGCCATCACCACATCGGCAACATCGGCATCCTTGGCGTCGACAAGAACGGCAGCGAGTGGTACCAGATCACCCTCGGCGGCGCCCAGGGCAAGGACAGCGCGTTGGGCAAGGTCATCGGCCCGTCCTTCAGTGCCGCCGAAGTGCCCGATGTGATTGAACGGATCATCGGCACATTCGTGCGCTACCGCGAGAGCGAAGAACTGTTCGTCGATACCCTGGCGCGCATCGGTCTGGAGCCATTCAAGGAACGGGTTTATCCAAAGGTGCTGGAGGTGTCGGCATGAACAATCTGCTGCGTTTGCGAGAGGGCGGTGCCGAGTGGGTGCGCGATGACCCGTGGCAGTTGATTCGTGAAACGACCGGTGAACCGCCGGCCGGGCCGCTGATCCTGCCGTTACCCCAGTGGCTGGCCCTTAACGCCGACACCACAACCGCGCTCGAAGGTGTCTGGCTCGGTCCTGACGACGAAGTGACAAATCTGATTCCGTGGTTCCCCGACCTGCCGCTGATTGCCCTGGACTTCCCGAGTTTTCGCGACGGACGTGCCTACAGCCAGGCCTATCTGTTGCGCACGCGATTCGGATGGCAAGGCGAATTGCGCGCGATTGGCGATGTGCTGCGCGATCAACTCAGCCACATGCGCCAATGCGGTTTCGACAGCTTTGCCGTGCGTGAAGACAAGTCTGCCGAAGATGCGCTGAAGGGACTGGCGGGGATGAGCGTGTTGTATGGGCGTTCGGTGATCGAGCCGCGGCCGTTGTTTCGGCGGCGGTAGGGCATCGAGATCTTTTGCTTGGGCCGATGATGGCATTTTGATAGAGTCCGCGTCTCATAAGGAGTTGGTGAAGAAAGGAGTCTGGTTTGGGCGCGGGCAAGAAGATTTTAGGGTTGATAGCGCTGTTGCTGATGGCGGCCCTGTGGGGCAGTTATTTTTATGTGTTCAAAGAGAACCGTAACGGCCAGCTCGGGGATGCGTTCGACAGCTACGCCTGGTGCGGCACGCCGCCGGCCAGCGATAGCGGCGGGCAGGGCAAGAATCAACTGTCGCTGCGCATCACCAACAACGTTCGCGGCGAGTTCATGCTCTCGGGGGCGGTTGTCGTTTCCGAGCGAACCTTTGATCGCTACGACCTGGGCCGCAACGAACTGCGGCTGCGCATGGAACCGCTGCAGTGGTCCTACGGCGTTGCGCCGATTTTCATGGAACAGGTCAAGATCAAACCCCTGAGCCGTAACCTGTCTTCGGTCAACAAAAGTGCCTACGCCGAACTTGAGTCCCGGCCCATCGACGTCCAGGGGCGTGCGACCGACTTTCCGTTCGACACCTACCGCTACGGTTACAAACCGGTGTTGTACTACCTCAAGGGTAACGAGCGCGTCGACCTGCGCTTCAAAAACGTCACCACCAGCATGCAGATGTCCAACACCTTTACGCCGATCCAGAAGTACAACCGTGTCGAGTACATCAACGAGAAAAATTCGCTGATCAGTGAGCAGGACTACAAGCCCTACGGCGCCAACGAATGCGCGTTCAGCGTCGAGCGCAAGGGCTCGTTCAAGGTGATTGTGTTGCTGTTGTTGCTGGTGATGTGCCTGCCGCTGCTGCATGTGTTCTATCGCGACGAGCCGGGCATCGACTTTCTCGCGACGCTGGTGAGTATTGGCGCGATCCGGGTGTTCCTGGTGGGGCCGTTGAACGATTTCCAGTTGTACACCATCGACTTCCTGTTCGGCGCGGTGATCATCCTGGTGGGCACGGTATCGTTGATCAAGGCGATGCGGGCCAATAGCCGGCGGGAGTTGGCAGCGAAAAGCGGGTCTTCGTGGTGATTGCCGCGACCGTGGCGAGAGCTGAAAATTGTGATTTTCGATACAAAAACGCCGGGCATTAGCTATACCTGTAACTCTCGTAGGCAATACCGTTGCCGTCCTTCTGACAGGAGTTAAAGCATGAAGCTTGCGTTAATGATGAGCACACTGTGCATCGCCTCTCTCGGGGTGGCGGGTTGCGCCAGCAAAGTCGTCGAGCCAGACCAGTACTCCGGCTTTCTCAAGGACTACAGCCAGCTCAAGGAAGCCAAGTCGCCATCGGGCGCCGTGGTGATGCGCTGGGTCGATCCCAAGCTCAACGTCAACAAATACACCAGTGCCTACATCGAGCCGACTCAGCTCTATCCCAAACCGCAGCCGACAGCGAAAATCCCTCAGACCACGTTGAACGGCATCACCAGCTACTACGATCAAGCGCTCAAGCGCGAACTGGGTAAATCCCTGCCACTGGCCAGCGGCCCCGGCCCAGGCGTTATCGTGGTGCGTGCGGCGATCACCGCCGTCAGCAGCAAGACCGAAAGCCTCAAGCCATATGAAGTGATCCCGATCGCCCTGGTGGCAGCGGCCGTCACCACCGCCAGCGGTGCTCGCGATCAGCAAACCGATCTGGCCACCGAAGCGGTGTTTCTCGACGGCGGCACCAACAAAGTCATCGCCCAGGTGGTGCGCAAGGGCACCGGCAAACCGCTGGAAAACGAAGCTCAGGTGATGAAAGCCGATGACGTGAAAAACGTGATCGATGGCTGGGCTTCGGACATGAATCAGTCGTTTGTAAAATTCAAGTCCAAGTAACGCGGGTTTATTGTTCGCGCAAGATCGTTCCCAGGCATGGGAACGATCAATCCCCTTGGCTATTCCCCCGGGATGTCGGCCGGTATGACAGTGAGCGCAACCGGCGCCGCATGACTTTGCATTGTCTGGGCACCGACACCACAACTTGCGAAAAGCGCCATCAGGCTGAATCCCGCAACGCGAAGCAAACCTTTCATAGACGTTTCCTCATTTTCCGAAGATGACATTCGGTCTGGCCTGCATGAAGGCTTTTTTTACTCTAGCAGGTGGTTGTCGCGTCAACGGGTTTGCTTGTTGAATTGAAGATCCATTCGCGGGCAAACCACGCTCCCACAGGTATTGAGTGAGCCTTGGCTGATTTGCCAACCACAATCTCCTGTGGGCATGGGCTTGCTCGCGAAGAAGGATTGTCAGTCAACATCACTGTTGAATGCTGAGTCGCGCGTAGGTGTGCTTCATTGCTTCTTCGCCTGTGCCCGCACGCGCTCTTCCTGTTCACGCAGTTCCGGGGTGAACTCGGCACCGAAATCTTCGGCCTCGAACACCTGGCGAATCTCGATCTCGGCCTCTGTACCCGGCATCGGGTTGGGGCAGCGCTTGACCCACTCGATCGCTTCCTCTTTCGACTTCACCTGCCACAGCCAGTAGCCGGCGATCAGCTCTTTGGTTTCGGCGAACGGGCCATCGATCACTGTGCGTTTATCTCCCGAGAAGCGCACACGGGCACCTTTACTGCTGGGCTGCAGGCCATCGCAGTCGATGAGGATGCCGGCCTTGGCCAGTTCCTCGTTGTAATTGCCCATTGCGGTCATCAGTTCTTCGCTGGGCATCACGCCGGCCTCGGAATCGGGGCTGGCTTTTACAATGATCATGAATCGCATGGTCTTGTCTCCGTTGAAGTTGAGTGATTCATTGCATAGTCGAATGGGCGTGACTTGAATCGACAACGCACCTAAACAAAAATTGTCCTTTTCGTTTTAGTCGATGTTGTAGAGAACAGATGTATTTTCGACATCCTCCTCGCGATCAAATATTCCTGTGAGACCCATCCAACGACCAACGGAAGGTGCCCCCCAGTTCCGCTTCAGGCACTGGATGTTCAACCTGATCCCGTCGAACTGGACGGTGGTGATCCGGGAGGTCGGCGATACGCATTTCATCGATGAAATGCTCAAGGGGCCGCTGCGCGCCTTTCGTCATGAACATCGGGTGGCGGCGGGAGAGGGCGGTACGCTGTACACCGACCGCGTGACCTATGCGGCGATTGGCGGTGCTTTGACTGAAGGGCTGCTGGTGAATGCCTGCATGCGGCGGATTTTCGCGGCGCGGCACCGCAATATGCTGCGGTTGCTCGGGTAGTGCACGTGCATCCAGCCCTGTGGAATTGCAGGTTTGCCTCTCCCGCCACTCATGACAATTTGTGTTTTTGCATAGGTCCCCGGCTCATTTCGTGGTTAACTTCGGCCTCGTCAAAATTCTCTACATCAACGTTCAGAAGGACTCCGTTCATGGCTCAAGTCACTCTTAAAGGCAACCCGGTTCAAGTCAACGGCCAACTGCCACAAGCCGGTTCCCAGGCGCCAGCCTTTTCCCTGGTTGCCGGCAATCTGTCCGACGTGACCCTGGCGAGCTTCGCCGGCAAGCGCAAAGTGTTGAACATCTTCCCAAGCGTCGACACCCCGACCTGCGCCACCTCCGTGCGCAAGTTCAATGCCCAGGCCAATGACGTGGCCAACACCGTGGTGCTGTGCATCTCGGCTGACCTGCCGTTCGCCCAAGCCCGCTTCTGCGGTGCCGAAGGCCTGGAAAACGTGCAGAACCTGTCGACCCTGCGCGGTGCCGAGTTCAAGGAAAACTACGGCGTGGCCATCGCCGATGGTCCACTCAAAGGCCTGACCGCCCGTGCCGTCGTGGTTCTGGACGAAAACGACAAGGTCCTGCACAGCGAACTGGTCAAGGAAATCGCTGAAGAACCGAACTACGACGCAGCGCTCGCCGTTCTGAAGTAAGCAAAGTTTTACAATTGTTAACGGCCTGGCCCTGTCCAGGCCGTTTTCATTTGTGTCCTAACTTCCTGTTACGTAAGCCAAAGGTAAATTGCCGGTAAAGGCGCTTTGCTTAATACCCGCCAGTGCTTATCGTTCAGCCTCCCGTAGAAAAAAGCGCACGCGCCCAATGGTTGATCATTCCATGCAATCCTCCGCTTCCCGCAATCCTCGTCGCTGGCTGTTCGGCCTGCTTGTCCTGTTGGTCATCGTCGGCCTGTGCTGGAAATTCTGGCCCGCTGGCAGCAGCCCGAAGGAGGGCGCAGGGCAGAAAGCCGTTGCCGGGCATACCGGTCGGTCGGGGGGGATGCGTCCGGGATTCGGCGGGGCGACGGGACCGGTTCCGGTGCGCGTGGCGCCGGTGGTCAAAGGCGATTTTCCGCTGTATTACAAGGCGCTGGGCACGGTCACGGCGCTGAACACCATCAATGTGCGCAGCCGCGTCGGTGGCGAACTGGTCAAGGTCTATTTCGAAGAAGGGCAGATGGTCAAGGCGGGTGACCTGCTGGCCGAGATCGATCCACGTCCTTATCAGAATGCCTTGCTCCAGGCCGAAGGCACCTTGCTGCAGAATCAGGCGCAATTGAAAAACGCCCAGGTCGACGTCGAGCGTTATCGTGGCCTGTACCGCGAAGACAGTATCGCCAAGCAAACCCTGGACACCGCCGAAGCGCTGGTCGCCCAGTATCAGGGTACGGTCAAGACCAATCAGGCGGCGGTCAACGACGCCAAGCTCAATCTGGAATTCACCAAGATCCGCGCTCCGATCACCGGGCGTGTGGGTCTGCGGCAGCTGGACGTCGGCAACCTTGTGGCGGCCAACGACACCACGGCGCTGGTGATCATCACCCAGACCCAACCGATCAGCGTGGCCTTTACCTTGCCGGAAAACAGCCTGGACACCGTGCTGACCCGCTATCGCACCGGCGCCAAGCTGCCCGCCGAAGCCTGGGACCGCGGCGACACCCAATTGCAGGCCACCGGCGTGTTGCAGAGCCTCGATAACCAGATCGACGTCACCACCGGCACCCTGAAATTCAAGGCCCGCTACGAGAACCGCGATCAAGCGCTGTTCCCCAATCAGTTCGTCAACGTGCACCTGCTGGCCGATACCCTTAAAGATGTGGTGCTTGCACCCTCGGCGGCGATCCAGTTCGGCACCAACGGCACATTCGTCTATGCGCTGGACGGCGACAAGAAGGTCACCATCCGCCAGTTGAAAGTCGGCGCCAGTGACGGGGAAAACACCGTGATCACCGAAGGCCTGGCCATCGGTGATCGGGTGGTGCTGGAAGGCACCGACCGCCTGAAGGACGGCAGTGAAGTGGAGGTGGTCAACGACAGCAAGGATGTACCGACCACTCCGACCGAACATCTGCAAGGCAAATCGGCGGCGACCCCAGGCGAGCCGGCGGCCACCGACAAGGCGAAAAAGGGCGGCGCATGAACATCTCGCGGCTGTTCATCCTTCGCCCGGTCGCCACGACCCTGAGCATGCTGGCCATTATTCTGGCCGGGGTGATCGCTTATCGGCTGCTGCCGGTGTCGGCATTGCCTCAGGTCGATTACCCGACCATCCGCGTCATGACGCTCTATCCCGGCGCCAGCCCGGATGTCATGACCAGCGCCGTGACTGCGCCGCTGGAACGTCAGTTCGGCCAGATGCCCGGCCTGACCCAGATGGCCTCGACCAGTTCCGGTGGTGCCTCGGTGCTGACCCTGCGGTTCAGCCTCGACATCAACATGGACGTCGCCGAGCAGCAAGTGCAGGCCGCGATCAACGCCGCGACCAATTTGCTGCCCAAGGATTTGCCAGCGCCGCCGGTGTACAACAAGGTCAACCCGGCGGATACCCCGGTGCTGACCCTGGCCATCACCTCCAAAACCATGCTGCTGCCCAAGCTCAATGACTTGGTCGACACCCGTATGGCACAGAAAATCGCCCAGATCAGCGGCGTCGGCATGGTCACTATTGCCGGCGGTCAGCGTCAGGCGGTGCGGATCAAGGTCAACCCCGAGGCCCTGGCGGCCAACGGCCTGAACCTGTCGGACGTGCGCACCTTGATCGGTGCCTCCAACGTCAACCAGCCCAAGGGCAACTTCGACGGCCCGACCCGGGTGTCGATGCTCGACGCCAACGACCAGCTGACGTCGCCCAAGGACTACGCCAACCTGATTCTGGCCTATAAAAACGGCGCGCCGTTGCGGCTCAAGGACGTGGCACAAATCGTCGATGGCGCCGAGAACGAACGCCTGGCGGCATGGGCCAATGAAAACCAGGCCGTGCTGCTGAACATCCAGCGTCAGCCCGGCGCCAACGTCATCGAGGTGGTCGACCGGATCAAGGCCTTGCTGCCGAGCATCACCGACAACCTGCCGGCCGGCCTCGACGTCACGGTGCTCACCGATCGCACCCAGACCATCCGCGCCTCGGTCACCGACGTGCAACACGAACTGCTGATCGCCATCGCCCTGGTGGTGATGGTCACGTTCCTGTTCCTGCGGCGGGCCAGTGCCACGATCATTCCGTCGGTGGCGGTGCCGCTGTCGTTGATCGGCACCTTCGGCGTGATGTACCTCGCCGGGTTTTCGGTCAACAACCTGACCCTGATGGCGCTGACTATCGCCACCGGTTTCGTGGTGGATGATGCGATCGTCATGCTGGAGAACATTTCCCGCTTCATCGAAGAGGGCGACAGCCCGCTGCAAGCGGCGCTCAAGGGTGCCAAGCAGATCGGCTTCACCCTGATTTCCCTGACCCTGTCGTTGATCGCGGTGCTGATTCCGTTGCTGTTCATGGCCGACGTGGTGGGGCGTTTGTTCCGCGAGTTCGCGATCACGTTGGCGGTGGCGATCCTGATTTCGCTGGTAGTGTCCCTGACCCTGACGCCGATGATGTGCGCGCGGTTGCTCAAGCGTGAGCCCAAGGAAAAAGATCAGGGCTGGTTCTACCGCTCCAGTGGCGCGACCATCGACTGGATGATCGCCGCCTACGGGCGCAAGTTGCAGTGGGTGCTCAAGCATCAGCCGCTGACCTTGCTGGTTGCCATCGGCACGCTGGCATTGACCGTATTCCTGTACATGGTGGTACCCAAGGGTTTCTTCCCGGTGCAGGACACCGGGGTGATCCAGGGGATTTCCGAGGCGCCACAGTCGATTTCCTTCGCGGCGATGAGCGAGCGCCAGCAGGAATTGGCCAAGGTGATTCTGGCTGACCCTGCGGTCGAAAGCCTGTCGTCCTATATTGGCGTCGATGGTGATAACTCGACGCTCAACAGCGGCCGGTTACTGATCAACCTCAAGTCCCACGGCCACCGCAACCTGAGCGCCACCCAAGTCATTGCCCGCTTGCAACCGGAGCTGGACAAGCTGGTCGGCATTCGCCTGTTCATGCAGCCGGTGCAGGACCTGACCATCGAAGATCGGGTCAGCCGTACGCAGTACCAGTTCAGCATGTCGTCGCCGGATGCCGAGTTGCTTGGCTTGTGGAGCGGGCGTCTGGTCGAAGCCCTGGCGCAACGGCCGGAACTGACCGATGTCGCCAGCGATTTGCAGGACAAGGGTTTGCAGGTTTATCTGGTGATCGACCGCGATGCGGCGTCGCGGGTTGGCGTATCGGTGTCGAACATCACTGACGCGCTCTACGACGCCTTCGGCCAGCGGCAGATTTCCACCATTTACACCCAGGCCAGCCAGTACCGCGTGGTGCTGCAATCGCAGTCCGGCGAGAAGATCGGCCCCGATGCGCTGAACCAGATTCACGTCAAGACCACCGATGGCGGGCAAGTGCGCCTGTCCAGCCTGGCGCATGTCGAGGAGCGTCAGGCGCAGCTGGCGATCACCCACATCGGCCAGTTCCCGGCGGTGATGATGTCGTTCAACCTGGCGCCCGGCGTGGCGTTGGGGCATGCGGTGCAGATCATCGATCAGGTGCAGAAAGACATCGGCATGCCGATTGGCGTGCAGACCCAGTTCCAGGGCGCGGCCGAAGCGTTCCAGGCGTCGCTGTCTAGCACCTTGCTGCTGATCCTGGCGGCGGTGGTGACCATGTACATCGTGCTCGGCGTGCTCTACGAGAGCTACATTCACCCGATCACCATCCTCTCGACCTTGCCCTCGGCGGCGGTCGGCGCCTTGCTGGCGTTGCTGTTGAGCGGTAATGACCTAGGGATGATCGCGATCATCGGCATCATCTTGCTGATCGGTATCGTGAAAAAGAACGCGATCATGATGATCGACTTCGCCCTCGAGGCTGAACGTAATCAGGGCATGGACCCGCAGGCTGCGATCTATCAGGCGGCGCTGTTGCGTTTCCGGCCGATTCTGATGACCACCCTGGCGGCGTTGTTCGGCGCGGTGCCGCTGATGCTCGCCACCGGCTCCGGCGCGGAATTGCGCCAGCCGCTGGGTCTGGTAATGGTCGGTGGCTTGCTGGTGAGTCAGGTGCTGACGCTGTTCACCACGCCCGTTATCTACTTGTACTTCGACCGCCTCGGGCGGCGCTGGGGCCGTAAGACCCAGTCCGTGGACCCGGTAGAGCAGCCATGAACCTGTCCGGACCTTTCATCAAGCGCCCGGTCGCGACGATGTTGCTGAGCCTGGCGATCATGCTGCTGGGCGGCGTGAGCTTCGGCCTGTTGCCGGTATCGCCACTGCCGCAGATGGATTTTCCGGTGATCGTGGTTCAGGCCAGTCTGCCTGGTGCGAGCCCGGAGGTCATGGCCTCAACCGTGGCCACGCCGCTGGAGCGTTCCTTCGGCACCATCGCCGGGGTCAACACCATGAGCAGCCGTTCCAGCCAGGGCTCGACCCGGGTGATTCTGCAGTTCGACCTGGACCGCGACATCAACGGCGCGGCGCGGGAAGTGCAGGCGGCGATCAACGCCTCGCGCAACCTGCTGCCCAGCGGGATGCGCAGCATGCCGACCTACAAGAAGGTCAACCCATCGCAAGCGCCGATCATGGTGCTGTCGCTGACCTCGGATGTGTTGGAAAAAGGCCAGCTCTACGATTTGGCCTCGACCATTCTGTCCCAGAGCCTGTCCCAGGTGCAGGGCGTAGGTGAAGTGCAGATCGGCGGCAGTTCGTTGCCGGCGGTGCGCATCGAGCTCGAACCCCAGGCGCTCAACCAGTACGGCGTGGCACTGGACGATGTGCGCACCACCATCGCCAACGCCAACGTGCGCCGGCCCAAGGGCTCGGTCGAAGACGGCCGGCGGCTGTGGCAGGTCCAGGCCAACGATCAGCTGGAAAAGGCCAAGGATTACGAGTCGCTGATCATTCACTACGCGGACGGCGCAGCCTTGCGCCTGAAGGTTGTGGCCAAGGTCAGCGACAGCGTCGAGGACCGCTACAACAGCGGGTTCTTCAACGATGACGCGGCAGTCTTGCTGGTGATCAACCGCCAGGCCGGCGCCAACATCATCGAGACGGTCAACGAGATCAAGGCGCAGTTGCCGGCATTGCAGGCAGTGCTGCCGGCCAGCGTCAAGCTGAACCTGGCGATGGACCGTTCGCCGGTGATCAAGGCCACCCTGCACGAAGCGGAAATGACCCTGTTGATTGCCGTGGCGCTGGTGATTCTGGTGGTGTTCCTGTTCCTCGGTAACTTTCGCGCCTCTTTGATTCCGACCCTGGCGGTGCCGGTGTCACTGGTGGGCACGTTTGCGGTGATGTACCTCTACGGCTTCTCCCTGAACAACCTGTCGCTGATGGCGCTGATTCTGGCCACCGGGCTGGTGGTGGACGATGCCATCGTGGTGCTGGAGAACATTTCCCGGCACATCGACAAGGGCGTACCGCCGATGAAGGCCGCGTACCTCGGGGCGCAGGAAGTCGGCTTCACGCTGCTGTCGATGAACGTCTCGCTGGTGGCGGTGTTCCTGTCGATCCTGTTCATGGGCGGGATCATCGAAAGCCTGTTCCGCGAGTTTTCCATCACCCTGGCGGCGGCCATCGTGGTGTCGCTGCTGGTGTCGCTGACGCTGACGCCAATGCTTTGTGCGCGCTGGCTGAAGCCGCATACGCCGGGGCAGGAAAACCGTTTGCAACGCTGGAGCCAGCGGGCCAATGAGTGGATGGTCGGCAAATACGCCACCAGCCTCGACTGGGTGCTGCGTCATCGCCGACTGACCTTGCTCAGTCTGTTCGTGACGATTGGCGTAAACATTGCGCTGTATGTTGTTGTTCCTAAAACCTTTCTTCCCCAGCAAGACACCGGCCAGCTGATCGGTTTCGTGCGTGGCGATAATGGCCTGTCGTTCAGCGTGATGCAGCCGAAGATGGAAACCTTCCGCCGCGCCGTGCTCAAGGACGACGCGGTGCAAAGCGTTGCAGGGTTCATCGGTGGCAACAATGGCACCAATAACGCGTTCATGCTGGTGCGGCTCAAGCCGATCAAGGAACGCAACCTGTCCGCGCAGAAAGTCATCGAGCGTTTGCGCAAGGAAATGCCCAAGGTGCCCGGTGCGCAATTGATGCTGATGGCCGACCAGGACCTGCAATTCGGCGGCGGTCGCGAGCAAACCACCTCGCAGTACTCCTACATCCTGCAAAGTGGCGATCTCGGTGCGTTACGCGAGTGGTATCCGAAAGTCGTTGCCGCCTTCAAGGCCCTGCCTGAGCTGACGGCGATTGACGCCCGTGAAGGCCGTGGCGCCCAGCAAGTGACGCTGATCGTCGATCGCGACCAGGCCAAGCGGCTGGGCGTGGACATGAACATGGTCACGGCGGTGCTGAACAACGCCTATAGCCAGCGGCAGATTTCGACGATCTACGACAGCCTCAACCAGTATCAGGTGGTGATGGAGGTCAATCCGAAATACGCCCAGGACCCAGTCACCCTGAACCAGGTCAAAGTGATCACTGCCGACGGCGCGCGAATTCCGTTGTCGACCATCGCCCACTATGAGAGCAGCCTGGAAAACGATCGGGTCAGCCACGAAGGCCAGTTCGCTTCGGAAAGCATCGCCTTCGACATGGCCGAAGGGGTGACGGTGGAGCAGGGCTCGGCGGCCATCGAGCGGGCGATTGCCAAACTCGGCCTGCCGGAAGACGTGATCGCGAAAATGGCCGGCACCGCCGACGCCTTCGCCGCCGCACAGAAGAGCCAGCCGTGGATGATCCTCGGCGCGCTGGTCGCGGTGTATCTGGTGCTGGGTGTGCTGTATGAAAGCTACATTCATCCGCTGACCATTCTTTCGACCTTGCCATCGGCCGGGGTCGGCGCGCTGCTGTCGATCTATGTGCTGGGCGGTGAGTTCAGCCTGATCTCCTTGTTGGGGCTGTTCCTGTTGATTGGTGTAGTGAAGAAAAACGCCATTCTGATGATCGACCTGGCGCTGCAACTGGAACGGCACCAAGGCCTGGAGCCGCTGGAATCGATCCGCAGCGCCTGCCTGCAACGGCTGCGACCGATTCTGATGACCACCCTGGCGGCGATCCTCGGTGCCTTGCCGCTGCTGCTGAGCCGCGCCGAAGGGGCGGAAATGCGTCAGCCGCTGGGCCTGACCATCATCGGCGGGCTGGTCTTCAGCCAGGTGCTGACCCTTTACACCACCCCGGTGGTTTACCTCTATCTCGACAAACTGCGCCATCGTTTCAACCGCTGGCGTGGGGTGCGTACCGATGCTGCTCTGGAAACTCCGCTATGACTGACCGTTCGCTTCTCAACCTGGCTGCACCGCTGATCACGGCCCGAGGCTCGCGTTTGCTGAGCCTGTCGCTGTGCGTGGCAATGCTCAGTGCCTGCGCCATCGGCCCGGATTACCAGCGCCCGCAAGCCGCCGCACCTGCGCAGTACAAAGAGGCGGCCGGCTGGCGTCAGGCCAACCCCAGCGATTCGTTGGCGCGTGGTGCCTGGTGGGAGCTGTATGGCGATCAGCAGCTCAACGGCCTGATCGAAAAGCTCAACAGCGCCAATCAGACCGTTGCCCAGTCCGAGGCCCAGTACCGTCAGGCCCAGGCCTTGGTGCGCAGTGCCCGTGGGGCGTTTTTTCCGACGGTGGACCTGACCGTCAGCAAGAACCGCTCCAGCCAGGGCACCGGCAGCAGCAGTTCGAGCCTGAGCAGTTCGTCCAGCGGCATCCGTGACACTTACTCGGCACAGGCCGGGGTCAGTTGGGAAGCCGATATCTGGGGCAAATTGCGTCGAGGCCTGGAAGCCGACACGGCCAACGCCCAGGCGAGTTTTGCCGACCTGGCGGCGATGCGCCTGAGCCAGCAATCGGAGCTGGTGCAGAACTACCTGCAATTGCGGGTGATCGATGAGCAGAAACGCCTGCTGGAAGCGACAGTCGAGGCCTATCAGCGCTCGCTGAAAATGACCGAAAACCAGTACCGCGCCGGAGTTTCCGGCAAGGATGCGGTGGCCCAGGCCACCACTCAGCTCAAAACCACCCAGGCGGAGATGGTCGACCTGATCTGGCAGCGCGCGCAGTTCGAGAACGCCATCGCCGTGCTGATCGGCCTGCCGCCGGCCGAATTCAGCCTGGCCGAAACCAAAGACATCCCGGCGTTGCCCCAAGTGCCGCTGAGCCTGCCTTCACAGTTGCTGGAACGCCGTCCGGACATCGCCTCCGCCGAACGCTCGGTGATGGCCGCCAACGCCAACATCGGCGTGGCGAAGGCGGCCTACTACCCGGACCTGACCCTGAGCATGAACGGCGGCTATAGCAGTAGCACTTACGCCAACTGGATCAGCCTGCCGAACCGTTTCTGGTCGGTCGGCCCACAGCTGGCCATGACCCTGTTCGACGGTGGCCAGCGCTCGGCGGAAGTCGATCGCAGTGAAGCGGCCTACGACGAGACTGTCGCCAAATACCGCCAGACCGTGCTCGATGGTTTCCGCGAAGTGGAAAACTATCTGGTGCAGCTCAAGGTGCTGGAAGACGAAGCCGTCGTGCGCCAGGAAGCTCTGGATGCGGCGCGCGAGTCTCTTCGCTTGACCCGGAATCAGTACAAGGCCGGGTTGATTGCCTATCTGGATGTGGTGGTGGTTCAGGCTACGGCGTTGAACAACGAACGCAACGCGCTGAGCCTGTTGCAGAGCCGGCTGATTGCCAGCGTGCAGTTGATTGCCGCGCTGGGCGGTGGGTGGGACGGGCAGCTTCAGGTGAGTGACAAGCAATAACCCCATCCCTGTGGCGAGGGAGCTTGCTCCCGCTCGGCTGCGAAGCAGTCGCAAACCGATTGATGCGTTTTGACTGAATGTACGCGTGAGCATCTTTGGGACGGCTTCGCCGTCCGGCGGGAGCAAGCTCCCTCGCCACAATCATCTTGATGGCCTTTTGATTACTTTGTGAGTGCGTTCGTCCGCGGAATCAGTACAATCGCCGGCTTTGCTCCCCGAGAACAAACACAGTATGGCGGGGGCTGTTGCGAGAAATCCCATGCTCATTGGTAGTTATTCCCTTACGCTGGTTTTCATATCGCTGTGCGTGGCGATACTGGCCTCTTATACCGCGCTTGACCTCACCGGACGCATCGCCACGGCCAAGGGCCGAGCGGTGCATTTATGGACGGCGGGCGGCGCTTTTGCGATGGGCATCGGCGTGTGGTCGATGCATTTCATCGGCATGCTTGCGTTCACATTGCCGATCGACCTGGGCTACGACACCACCCTCACGGCACTGTCGCTGTTGATCGCGGTGCTGTCTTGCGGCTTTGCCCTTTGGCTGGTCAGTCAGCCACGGCTGCCGGCCTGGCAACTGGCGTTCGGCGCGCTGATCATGGGCGCGGGTATCAGTGCCATGCATTACACCGGCATGGCCGCCATGCGCATGCAGCCGGGCATCGATTACGACCCGACTCTGTTTGGCGCGTCGTTGCTGATTGCCGTCGGCGCGTCGGGCGCGGCGTTATGGATCGCTTTCCGCCTGCGCCAGCACACGCCGCATGTTCGCCTGTTCCGTGCGGGTGCTGCAGTCATCATGGGCATTGCCATCGTCGGCATGCACTACACCGGCATGGCCGCGGCGCGCTTTGCCGCCGGCAGTTTCTGTGGTGCGGCGGTCAGTGGTTTGAACGGCAAGGGGCTGGACAGCCTGGTGCTGATCACCACCTTGGCGATATTGAGCATCGCCTTGCTGACGTCGATCCTCGATGCCCGCCTGGAGGCTCGCACCGCGGACCTCGCCCACTCGCTGACCGTGGCCAACCGTGAACTCACTCAACTGGCCTTGCACGACACCCTGACCGGTTTGCCCAACCGCATGTTGCTGGCCGACCGTATCGATCAGGCCATATCGAAAGTGCAGGAGCAGGGCAGCTGTTTTGCGTTGATGTTCATTGATCTGGACGGCTTCAAACCGGTCAACGATGCGTTCGGCCATCACATGGGCGACCAGCTGTTGCGTGAAGTTGCACTGCGCCTGCGCGAAGACCTGCGTAGCCAGGACACCCTGGCGCGGATCGGCGGCGACGAGTTCGTGTTGCTGGTGCGCCTGAACGAGCCGAACGATGCGCTGAGCCTGGCGGAGCGTCAGGTCGGGTTGATTGCGCGCTCGTTCCGGGTCGCCGAACATGACTTGCAGATTTCCGCCAGTGTCGGCATCGCGCTCTATCCAGGCAACGGTCAGACGGCCGATGAGTTGCTGATGAACGCCGATGCCGCGATGTACCACGCCAAAGGCGCCGGGAAAAACGGTCATCGCTTCTTCGACGCCTCGATGAACAGCAACGCGCGCAAACAGCTGCAATTGCTCCAGGACTTGCGCAGTGCCGTCGATCAGCAACAGTTCAAGCTTTATTACCAGCCCAAATTCGACGCCGGTCATGGCCGGCCAGTGGGCGCCGAGGCGTTGCTGCGCTGGGAGCATCCGACCCTGGGCCTGCTGCAGCCGGACACGTTCATTGACCTTGCGGAGAAGACCGGGCTGATCATTCCGATTGGCGAGTGGGTGCTCAACGAGGCCTGCCGGCAGATGCGCGAGTGGTACGTGCTCGGTTACACCGATTGGCGTATCGCGGTGAACCTCTCGGCCTTGCAATTCTGCCACGCGGGGCTGGTGCAGAGCGTTGCCAAGGCCCTGGCCACCCATCATCTGCCGGCCAACAGCCTGACCCTGGAAATCACCGAAACCACCGCCATGAGCGACGCCGATGCGAGCATGACGGTGTTGCAGGAGCTGTCGGAAATGGGCGTCGATCTGTCCATCGATGACTTCGGTACCGGCTATTCGAGCTTGATGTACCTCAAGCGCCTGCCGGCCAATGAACTGAAGATCGACCGGGGTTTCGTCCGCGATCTGGAGCACGACAGCGACGACGCGGCCATTGTCTCGGCCATCGTCGCCCTTGGCCAGGCGCTGGGCCTGCGGATCGTCGCCGAAGGGGTGGAAACCGGTGTCCAGCAAGACTTCCTGACCCAGCTGGGCTGCGACTCGTTGCAGGGCTACCTGCTCGGGCACCCGCTACCGGCCGATCGCTTCATGGTCGACATACACCGCGGGGAGCAATCGGCTACCGGCTGACGGACCCCTGAACTGATGGTGAATACCTGTGGCGAGGGAGCTTGCTCCCGCTGGGCAGCGAAGCGGCCCCCTCATTTCTTCAGACCTACCAGGTTGCCTGAATTTACGACTGCTTCGCAGCCGAACGGGAGCAAGCTCCCTCGCCACAGGTTTGTCATCACAGGGTTGATGCAGGTCCATGCAAAACCGCGCAATGGCGGTTATTCTTGGCCCCGACTGCTTACGCTAGGAACGGGGGAAAGCCAGCATGGACAAAGTTATCGTCATCACCGGCGGCAGCCGTGGAATCGGCGCCGCCACGGCCCTGTTGGCCGCCGAACAAGGTTATCGGATCTGCATCAATTATCAGTCCGACGAACAGGCGGCGCTCAGTGTGCTGGAGCAAGTCCGCGCACGCGGTGCCCAAGCCATCGCCGTGCGTGCCGACGTCAGCATCGAAGACGAAGTGATCGCTCTGTTTCATCGGGTGGACACCGAACTGGGTCGGGTCACCGCGCTGGTGAACAACGCAGGCACCGTCGGGCAAAAGTCGCGGATCGACGAAATGTCGGAATTCCGCATTCTGAAAATCCTCAAGACCAACGTTCTGGCGCCGATCCTCTGCGCCAAACACGCGATTTTGCGCATGTCGCCCAAACACGGCGGGCAGGGCGGCAGCATCGTCAACGTCTCCTCGGTCGCCTCGCGTTTGGGTTCACCCAACGAGTACGTGGATTACGCCGCGTCCAAGGGGGCGCTGGACACCTTCACCATCGGCCTGTCCAAGGAAGTGGCGGGCGAGGGGATTCGCGTCAATGCGGTGCGTCCGGGTTACATCTACACCGATTTCCATGCATTGAGCGGCGATCCGGACCGGGTCAGCAAACTTGAGTCGGCGATTCCGATGGCCCGCGGTGGGCGGCCGGATGAAGTGGCGGAGGCGATTGTGTGGTTGTTGTCGGATAAGGCGTCGTATGCGACCGGGACTTTCGTCGATCTTGGTGGTGGGCGGTAAAGATCAGAAGCAAGATCAAAAGATCGCAGCCTTCGGCAGCTCCCACGCGCCTGTGGGCGCCGCGATCTTTTGCTGTTAAAAGGACCTGACAATCCGCCCCAACGTCTCCATCGCCTTCTCCGAATCCTCGGTCCACGGGCTGCCATAATTCAACCGAATACAATTCCTGAACCGCTGGGTCGGTGAAAAAATCGGCCCCGGTGCAATGCTGATCCCCTGCGCCAATGCCATCTGAAACAACTTCAACGAATCCATCTGCGGTGGCAGTTCCAGCCACAGGAAGTAACCGCCGGCCGGTTGGCTGACGCGGGTCTGGGCCGGGAAGTAGCGGGCGATGGCGGCGAGCATCGCACTTTGCTGTTCTTCCAGGGCGTAACGCAGTTTGCGCAGGTGCCGGTCGTAGCCGCCGTGTTGCAGGTAATCGGCGATGGCGGCCTGGGCGGGCATCGAAGCGCACAGCGAGGTCATGAGTTTCAGCCGTTCGATTTTCTGCGCATAGCGCCCGGCGGCGACCCAGCCGATGCGGTAACCGGGGGCCAGGCTCTTGGCGAACGAACCGCAATGCATCACCAGCCCTTCGGTGTCGAACGCCTTGGCCGGTTTCGGCGCCTGTTGGCCGTAATAGAGCTCGGCGTAAACGTCATCCTCGATCAGCGGCACCTGATGGCTGCGCAACAACTCCACCAGTTCCTGTTTCTTCGCCTCGGGCATGGTCGCGCCCATGGGGTTCTGGAAACTGGTCATGCACCAGCACGCCTTGATCGGGTGCCGTTCCAGGGTCTGGGCGAGTACGCCGAGGTCGATGCCGTCTCGCGGGTGGACGGGGATTTCCACGGCTTTGAGCTTCAGCCGTTCCAGCACTTGCAGGCTGGCGTAAAAGGCCGGGGCTTCGATGGCCACCAGATCGCCAGGCTCGGTGACGGCTTGCAGGCACAGGTTCAGCGCTTCCAGCGCACCGTTGGTGATCAGCAGTTCCTCCATCGGCAGCATCAGCCCGCCGACCATGTAGCGCAGGGCGATTTGCCGACGCAGTTGCGGGTTGCCCGGCGACATGTCGGTGACCACCATGCGCGGGTCCATCTCCCGGGAAGCACTGGCCAGCGAGCGGGACAAGCGCTGCAGCGGGAACAGCATGGGGCTGGGGAAGGCCGACCCGAAGGGCACGGTGGTGGGGTCCTTGATCGAGTCCAGCACTGAGAACACCAGTTCGCTGACGTCGACTTCGGTGGACTCGTTGACCTGGCTGCTGATCACCGGCTCCGAGAACGGGCTTGGTGCATGCGCATTGACGAAGTAGCCGGAACGCGGTCGCGCGCGGATCAGGCCGCGACGTTCGAGCAGGTAATAGGCCTGGAACACTGTGGACGGGCTGACGCCGTAGGTCTGGCTGGCGTAGCGCACCGACGGCACCCGATGGCCGGGGCCAAGTACGCCGGAGCGGATCAGTTCAGCGATATCGTCGGCGAATTTTTCGTAGCGTTTCATCGAGTGCCCGGTTAGTGAGTTGTGCATTTTGTGGCGAGGGGGCTTGCCCCCGTTGGGTCGCGAAGCGGCCCCCTACATTTTTCAGACATACCGAGTTGTCTGGTTTTGCGACTGCTTCGCAGCCGAACGGGGGCAAGCCCCCTCGCCACAGGACAAAGGATTGCATCTTAAAGGCTCAGCGGTTCATCGGTGCAACAAACCGGCTCTTGGCCACGCTATAGATGTCTGGCTCATCGCTGTCGACAATCTTGAAGCTGATTGTCTGCGAGCTGCTGCTCGGCCGTTCCGTGGTCATCGCCACCGACACCGGTACATCGACGATTTCACCGGGGGCCAGGCTCAGTTCGGTCTTGCCTTGCAACTGGAAGCCGTCGTCGTCGACCAGTGTCAGACGGTACTCCTGACGTTGCTGGGTCTTGTTGATGACCTTCAGGCTGTAGATGTTTTCGATCTGACCTTCACTGTTCTCGCGGAACAGGCCACGGTCCTTGCTCACGTCCAGCGACACCATCGGCCGCTCCACCAAGGCCAGGGCGAACGCGCCGATCATCACCAGCAGCACCGCGGTGTAACCGATCAGGCGCGGGCGCAGCAGGTGGGTCTTGCCACCCTGCAATTGATGTTCCGAGGTGTAGCTGATCAGCCCTCGGGCGTAGCCCATTTTGTCCATGATCGAATCGCAGGCGTCGATGCACGCGGCGCAACCGATGCATTCCATCTGCAAGCCATCGCGGATGTCGATGCCGGTCAGGCAAACCTGGACGCACACCTGACAGTCGATGCAATCGCCCAGTCCGACCTCGGCGGGTTTCACTTCACGTTTGCGCGGGCCACGGTTTTCGCCGCGAGCCACGTCGTAGGAAATGGTCAGGGTGTCCTTGTCGAACATCACGCTCTGGAACCTTGCGTATGGACACATGTGCATGCACACGGCTTCACGTAGCCAGCCGGCGTTGATGTAAGTGGCACCGGTGAAAAACAGCACCCAGAACAGGCTGACACCGCCGATTTGCAAAGTCAGCAGCTCTTCGGCCAGGGGCCGGATCGGTGTGAAGTAGCCGACAAAGGTCAGGCCGGTGAGCAGGCTGATCGCCAGCCACAAGGTGTGTTTGGCCGAGCGACGGAGCAGTTTGTTCAGGCCCCAGGGCGCGGCTTGCAGCTTGATCCGCTGGTTGCGCTCGCCTTCGGTGATCTTCTCGCACCACATGAAGATCCAGGTCCAGGAGCTCTGCGGGCAGGTGTAACCGCACCAGACCCGGCCTGCGAACACGGTGATCGCAAACAGACCGAAGGCGGCGATGATCAGCAGCGCCGACAGCAGGATGAAGTCCTGCGGCCAGAAGGTCGCGCCGAAGATGTGGAATTTGCTTTCGGACAGGTCCCAGAGCACCGCCTGGCGGCCGCCCCAGTTCAGCCACACCGTGCCGAAGAACAGTAGAAACAGAAACCCCGCGCCGCTCATGCGCAGAGTGCGGAACAGGCCGGTGAAGCTGCGGGTGTGGATCAGGTTGTCACTGGACTTGGCCTTCATCTTTGGACGCGAAGGCTCATTGTTTTTTATAAACGAGGCAGGTTCAACGGTTCGGACGGGGATTCTATCGCTCATGGTCTTTCGCTCATCAGCCTCCATCAGGCCTGAGCACTATGACCAGCGATCTGTTTGCATAACAGACTCAGCTAACGCAATAAAAAGCGGATCAGATGGGCTGCCCACACCCGCCTGCGACAACTTGATGCACCCGCAAGGGCGGGCTGCGAGTACCTATGTCAGGCGCTGGTGGGGTGTGTTGATGCCGGTCAGTCAAATCACCGAATCACTGTTCGTGGCCTTCAAATGCCGGCGACCGTCCACGGCGCCTGCTACGGTCAATGCGTCGGCTTCTGCTTCGGTGATGTAGAAGCGCTGGCCGTCGAGTTCTACTGCCGACATGGATTTTTCCTCGTCAGTGATTATGGTGATATCAGGGCAAAGGCGAATTTCTTCGCCGTTTTCGGTGATGAAGAAGCAGGTCTGGTTGTCGATGCGCACGGTCATGGAGGAGGCCTTTTTGCGGATTCATTAAGTGTTAGGGCGCATTTGCCGGTGATTGTTCTGTGCAACCGATAGATGGCGTGAGTCGTGCTTAAGTTGGTTGACCCGTGCCCGGGGGATTGATTCCTCGAAGGACCTGGCAAATCCCTCTGAACTTTGCCGGCGCCTGTGGCTCGGAACTTATGTGTGTTCATACCCTTGAGTTCATCTTGGGGCAGATCGCTTCGTGTGAGTGATGACCAGGCACAAGAGCGTCCTTGGGGCGTAAGGAGAGATGCTCGATGACCGCTGAAAAACCCACAGAACTGAGCTACAACCCGCATATACCGCTGTCCCAGGCGTTGCTGCTGCCGCGTATCGTGATCGAAAACACCATGCCGACCCTCGACGGCGGGCAATTTGCCGTTAAAGCCGTGGTCGATCAGGACGTGGTGGTGACCAGCAAAGTGTTTGCCGACGGTCATGACAAACTGGCCGTGCGCATCCGTTGGCGTGCCGAAGGCGACGACACCTGGCAGAGCGAGGTGATGGCCGAGTTGGGCAATAACGGCTGGCAGGGCCAGTTCCGTGTCAAGAAGCAGGGCCGCTATGCGTTCTGTATCGAAGCCTGGATCGATCAGTACGCCAGTTTTTGTTATGAGCTGAAAAAGAAGCACGGGGCCTGCATGTCGGTCAGCCTGGAATTGCAGGAAGGGCGCCTGCACGTCAAGCAGGCAGCGGAACGCAGTGAAGGCCTCCTCAGCGAGCAGCTGGCGGCGTTGCACCATGAGTTGTCCGGTCTGCTCGAAACCGAGCAGGTTGCCTTGTTTCTGCACCAACGCAGCGCGGATTTGATGGCCCAGGCCGATCATCGTCCCTTCGTGAGTCTGAGTCCTGAATTTCCGGTGGACGTGGAGCGGGAGTTGGCGCAGTTCGCCAGTTGGTATGAATTGTTCCCACGCTCGATCACGGATGATCCGGCCCGTCATGGCACCTTTAATGACGTGCATACGCGGCTGGCGATGATTCAGGACATGGGCTTCGACGTGCTGTACTTCACGCCGATCCACCCGATCGGCCGCAGCTATCGCAAAGGCCCGAACAACTCGTTGACCGCCGGCCCCGACGACCCGGGCAGTCCTTACGCCATCGGCAGCGAAGAAGGCGGGCATGAGGCGATTCACTCGGAACTGGGCAGCCGCGAAGACTTTCGCCGGCTCGTCGCGGCGGCCGCCGAACATGGGCTGGAAGTGGCCCTCGACTTTGCGATTCAGTGTTCCCAGGATCACCCTTGGCTCAAAGAGCATCCGGGCTGGTTCAACTGGCGCCCGGACGGCACGATCAAATACGCCGAGAACCCGCCGAAGAAATATCAGGACATCGTCAACGTCGATTTCTATGCCGTGGATGCGATTCCCAGCCTGTGGGTTGAATTGCGCGACATCGTGGTGGGCTGGGTCGAAGAGGGCGTGAAGCTGTTTCGCGTTGATAACCCCCACACCAAACCGTTGCCGTTCTGGCAGTGGTTGATCGCCGATGTGCGGGCGCTGTACCCCGAGGTGATTTTTCTGGCGGAAGCCTTTACCACGCCGGCGATGATGGCGCGCCTGGGCAAGGTCGGTTACTCCCAGAGCTACACCTATTTCACCTGGCGCAACACCAAGACCGAACTGGCGACTTATTTCACCGAACTCAACGAGTCGCCATGGCGTGAATGCTACCGGCCGAATTTTTTCGTCAATACGCCGGACATCAACCCGGCATTCCTGCATGACTCCGGGCGCCCGGGTTTTCTGATTCGCGCGGCGCTTGCGACCATGGGTTCCGGGTTATGGGGCATGTATTCGGGCTTCGAGCTGTGTGAAGCGGCGCCGGTGCCGGGCAAGGAGGAGTACCTCAATTCCGAGAAGTACGAGATCCGCCCGCGGGACTTCAACGCGCCGGGCAACATCATTGCCGAAATCGCCCAGCTCAACCGCATCCGCCGGCAGAACCCGGCGCTGCACACGCATCTGGGCCTGAAGGTCTACAACGCCTGGAACGACAACATTCTGTATTTCGGCAAGCGCAGTGAGGATGGCAGCAATTTCATTCTGGTGGCCGTCAGCCTCGATCCGAATAACGCCCAGGAAGCGAATTTTGAATTGCCGCTGTGGGAAATGGGCCTGCCCGACGATGCCAGCACCCAAGGCGAAGACTTGATGAACGGTCACCGCTGGACCTGGCACGGCAAGTACCAGTTCATGCGGATCGAACCGTGGCATCTGCCGTTCGGGATTTGGCGGATCACCGCTTCTTGACTGTGGCGAGGGGGCTTTTGTGGCGAGGGAGCTTGCTCCCGCTGGGGCGCGCAGCGGCCCCAGACAATATGTCAGTCACACCTCATTTGCAGGTTTTACGACTGCTTCGCAGCCGAGCGGGAGCAAGCTCCCTCGCCACAGGTCCGGCGGTTTTATTCGAATTAAACAGGAGTTTCAAATGGCGAAGAAACCAAGGTCAGCCACCTTCATCAAAGACCCGCTCTGGTACAAGGATGCGGTGATCTACCAGGTTCACGTTAAGTCTTTTTTCGACTCCAACAATGACGGGATCGGCGACTTTCCCGGCCTTATCGCCAAGCTCGATTACATTGCCGATCTGGGCGTCAACACCATCTGGCTGTTGCCGTTCTACCCCTCGCCACGACGCGACGATGGCTACGACATCGCCGAGTACCGTGGCGTGCACCCCGACTACGGCACCCTGGCCGATGCCAAGCGTTTCATTGCCGAGGCCCACGAACGCGGCCTGCGGGTGATCACTGAGCTGGTCATCAACCATACCTCGGACCAGCACCCGTGGTTCCAGCGCGCGCGCAAGGCCAAGCCCGGCTCGGCGGCCCGCGACTTCTATGTCTGGTCCGATAACGACCAGAAATACGACGGCACCCGCATCATCTTTCTCGACACCGAAAAGTCCAACTGGACCTGGGACCCGGTGGCCGGTCAGTACTTCTGGCACCGCTTCTATTCCCACCAGCCGGACCTGAATTTCGACAACCCGCAAGTGATGAAAGCGGTGCTGTCGGTGATGCGCTACTGGCTCGACATGGGCATCGACGGCCTGCGGCTGGACGCGATCCCGTACCTGATCGAGCGCGACGGCACCAACAACGAAAACCTCCCCGAGACCCACGACGTCCTCAAGCAGATCCGCGCCGAGATCGACGCCAATTACCCCGATCGCATGCTGCTGGCCGAGGCCAATCAGTGGCCGGAAGACACTCAGCTGTATTTTGGTAACACCGACGCCAAAGGCCAGAACGGCGACGAATGCCACATGGCGTTTCACTTCCCGCTGATGCCGCGCATGTACATGGCGCTGGCCCAGGAAGATCGTTTCCCGATTACCGACATTCTGCGCCAGACTCCGGAAATCCCTGCCAACTGCCAGTGGGCGATTTTCCTGCGCAACCACGATGAATTGACCCTGGAAATGGTCACCGACAAGGAGCGCGATTACCTGTGGAATTACTACGCGGCCGACCGTCGGGCGCGGATCAACCTGGGGATTCGCCGGCGTCTGGCGCCGTTGATGGAACGCGATCGTCGTCGCGTGGAGCTGCTCAACAGTCTGTTGCTGTCGATGCCCGGCACGCCGACCCTGTATTACGGCGATGAAATCGGCATGGGTGACAACATCTACCTCGGCGACCGCGACGGTGTGCGCACGCCGATGCAATGGTCAATCGACCGTAACGGCGGCTTCTCCCGCGCCGACCCGGCCAGTCTGGTGTTGCCGCCGATCATGGACCCGCAGTATGGCTATCTGTCGGTCAACGTCGAAACCCAGGCCGGCGACCCTCATTCATTGTTGAATTGGACCCGGCGCATGCTCGCGATACGCAAGCAGTCCAAGGCCTTCGGTCGCGGCACGCTGAAGATGCTGTCGCCGAGCAATCGCCGGATCCTGGCTTACACCCGTGAATTCACCGGCGCGGACGGCAAGCACGAGATCATTCTGTGCGTGGCCAACGTGTCCCGCAGCGCGCAAGCGGCGGAGCTGGATTTGTCGGCGTATGTCGGCATGGTTCCGGTGGAGATGCTCGGCGGCAACGCGTTCCCGCCCATCGGTCAGTTGAATTTCCTGCTGACGCTGGCGCCTTACGGGTTCTACTGGTTCGGCCTGGCGGCGGAGAACCAGATGCCGAGCTGGCACGTGGAGCCGGCGCAAAGCCTGCCGGACTTCACCACGCTGGTGCTGAAGCAGCGCATGGAAGAGCTGCTCGAAGCGCCGTCTCGGCAGTCACTGGAGCAGGGCATTTTGCCGAGCTGGTTGCAGAATCGTCGCTGGTTCGCCGGCAAGGACGGCACCATCGACAGCGTCAACCTCGCTTACGGCGTGCGCTTCGGCGACCCGCAGCATCCGGTGCTGTTGAGTGAAATCGACGTCACCAGCGCTGGCCAGACCAGCCGCTATCAATTGCCGTTTGGCTTTATTTCCGAGGAACAGGTTGGCGCCGCGTTGCCGCAGCAATTGGCGCTGGCCAGGGTCCGTCGCGGTCGTCAGGTCGGCCTGATCACCGACGCCTTCAGCCTCGACAGCTTTGTTCATGCAGTGTTGCAGGGCATGCAGGCCAGTACGGTGTTGCCCTCGGACGGTGGCGAGATCCGTTTCGAGCCTACTGATGAATTGGCCAAACTGGGGCTGAGTGCCGAGTCGCAGGTGCGTTACCTGTCTGCCGAGCAATCCAACAGTTCGGTGGTGATCGGCGCCAGCCTGGTGCTGAAGCTAATCCGCAAGGTCGCGTCAGGGGTGCACCCGGAACTGGAAATGAGCGCGTACCTGACCCACGCCGGTTTCAAAAATATTTCGCCGCTGTTGGGAGCGGTGATTCGTCGCGATGCGGCGGGCGAGGACACGCTGTTGATGATCGCCCAAGGTTACTTGAGCAATCAGGGCGACGCGTGGGAATGGACCCAGAACAACCTCGAACGGGCGCTTCGTGACGAGCTCGCCGATGCCGTGTCCGAGCAGGAACAGCACTACAACGCTCTCGGCGAGTTGAAGGATTTTGCCGGCATGCTCGGCCAGCGCCTGGGGGAGATGCATCAGGTACTGGCGACCCCGAGCGCCAACCCGGACTTTGCCCCACACATCATGAGTCAGAAAGATGCCCTGGCCTCGGCCAAGGACGTGGCGGCGCAGCTGGAGCATGCACTGAAGCTGCTCAAGCAACATCAAACCGAACTGAGCGCGGCGGACCAGACATTGGTCAGCCGTTTGCTGGACAACAAGAAAGCCATCCTCGGACATATCCAGGAGTTGGGCAAAAAGGCCGCTGGCGGCTTGCGTATCCGCGTCCATGGTGACTTGCACCTGGGGCAAGTGCTGGTGATCAAGGGTGATGCTTATCTGATCGATTTTGAGGGTGAACCCGCGCGGCCGCTGCGTGAGCGCCGCAGTAAACACAGCCCCTATAAAGACGTCAGCGGCGTGTTGCGCTCCTTCGATTACGCCGCGGCGATGGCGATCAACGTGCACAACGTCGATAACACGGCGGATGCTCAGGCGGCGCGTCAAAGGGTTGCCGAGCGTTATTTAAGAGAGGCGCGACAATCATTTGTCGACGCTTATCGGCTGGCGGCAGCTAGTCTTGCTCATGCATGGCAAGATCCCGAAGGCGAGGACGCTGCGCTGGCGTTGTTCGGGCTGGAGAAGGCGGCTTACGAAGTGGCCTATGAGGCGGAAAATCGCCCCACCTGGCTGCCCGTGCCGTTGCACGGCTTATATGGATTATTGAGTGGGCTTAAACCCTTTTCCGATCTTGGTGGAGAGTAGTCATGAGTATCTCGAACAAGGAACAGGGGCACGTTAAAGAGGCGCTGCTGCCCAGGGCGCGGGATATCGACGCGTTGGTACGCGCCGAACATCAGGATCCCTTTGCAATTCTCGGCCCGCACGGCGATGGCGCCGGCGGGCAATTCATTCGGGCCTATCTGCCGGACGCCTTGAGCGTGCAGGTGGTGGACAAGGCCTCCGGTGAAGAACTCGGCAGCCTTGAGGCGACCCAGACGCCGGGGTTGTTCGTCGGGCACTTCGAGCAGGCCCGGCCCTATTTATTGCGAACCCGTTGGGCCGGCGGCGAGCAACTGGCCGAAGACCCCTACAGCTTTGGCCCGTTACTCGGCGAGATGGATTTGTACCTGTTCGCCGAGGGCAATCACCGGGATCTGAGCAGTTGCCTCGGTGCGCAACTGAAGACAGTCGATGGCGTGGAGGGTGTGCGCTTCGCCGTGTGGGCGCCGAACGCCAGAAGGGTCTCGGTGGTCGGCGATTTTAACGTCTGGGACGGTCGTCGGCATCCGATGCGCCTGCGCCATCCCACTGGGGTCTGGGAGTTGTTCATCCCGCGCCTGCAAGCGGGGGAGGCCTACAAATACGAAATCCTCGGCGCCCACGGCATTCTGCCGCTCAAGGCCGACCCGGTGGCCCTGGCCACAGCGCTGCCGCCAGACACCGCGTCGAAAGTCGCTTCGCCGCTGCAAGTCGACTGGCAGGATCAGGACTGGATGCAGTCGCGGGGCGAGCGTCAGCGAACCAGTGCACCGCTGTCGATCTATGAGTTGCATGCCGGTTCCTGGCAATGCGAGCTGGATGACCTGGGCGAAGTCGCCCGTCAGTACACCTGGCCCGAGTTGGCCGAGCGGCTGATTCCGTACGTCAAAGAGCTGGGTTTCACCCACATCGAACTGATGCCGATCATGGAACATCCGTTCGGTGGCTCCTGGGGTTATCAACTGCTGTCGCAATTCGCCCCGAGCGCCCGTTACGGCTCGCCGGATGACTTCGCTGCTTTCATCAACGCCTGCCACCAGGCCGAAATCGGCGTGATCCTCGATTGGGTGCCGGCGCATTTCCCCACCGACACCCATGGCCTGGCGCAATTCGACGGCACGGCGTTGTACGAATACGGCAACCCCATGGAGGGTTTTCACCAGGACTGGGACACGCTGATCTACAACCTGGGCCGCACCGAGGTACACGGCTACATGTTGGCGTCGGCGCTGCACTGGCTCAAGCATTTCCACGTCGATGGCCTGCGGGTCGATGCGGTGGCGTCGATGCTGTATCGCGATTATTCGCGCAAGGCCGGCGAGTGGGTGCCCAACCGTCACGGCGGTCGGGAAAACCTGGAAGCCATCGATTTTCTGCGCCATCTCAACGACGTAGTGGCACTGGAAGCACCGGGCGCACTGGTGATTGCCGAAGAATCCACGGCGTGGCCGGGTGTCAGCCAGAGCACGCAACAGGGCGGGCTGGGTTTTGCCTATAAGTGGAACATGGGCTGGATGCACGATTCGCTGCATTACATTCAGCAGGATCCGGTGTACCGCGCCCATCATCACAACGAACTGAGTTTCGGCCTGGTGTATGCCTGGTCCGAGCGTTTCATCCTGCCGATTTCCCACGATGAAGTGGTGCACGGCAAGCATTCGCTGATCGACAAGATGCCTGGCGATCGCTGGCAGAAATTTGCCAACCTGCGGGCTTACCTGAGCTTCATGTGGACCCATCCCGGCAAGAAGCTGTTGTTCATGGGCTGCGAATTCGGCCAGTGGCGCGAATGGAATCACGATCAGCAACTGGACTGGTATCTGCTGCAATACCCGGAACACCAGGGGGTGCGCAAGCTGGTCGGCGACTTGAATCGGTTGTATCGCGAAGAGCCGGCCCTGCACGATCAGGACGATGTCCCGCAAGGCTTCCAGTGGTTGATCGGCGACGACGCGATCAACAGCGTCTACGCCTGGCTGCGCTGGAGCAAGGAGGGCAGGCCGGTGTTGGTGGTGGCCAACTTCACCCCGGTGCCGCGTCAGTCTTACCGCGTCGGCGTGCCGTTTGCCGGGCGCTGGGTCGAGTTGATCAACAGCGACGCCGACACCTATGCCGGGTCCAATTACGGTAACGGTGGCGGGGTGTTCACCGAGGAAGAACCGAGCCATGGGCAGGCACTTTCCCTGGTGTTGAATTTGCCGCCGTTGGCGGTGTTGATTCTGCGACCGGAGGGTTGATCGAAAAGATCGCCGGCTTCGCCGGCTCCTACAGGATCGGGTCGCCCCAGGTGGGCGGGACAACGTTGAACCGTAGGAGCTGCCGAAGGCTGCGATCTTTTGATTTTTTTACCAACGCATCCGCACCCCAAGGCTGCCAATCAACCCGTTCAAATCATTTTCAACCACATTGCTGCTGTAGTCGGCGCTGACATACAGGCTGACCGAAGGCGTCACTCTGGCCACCAACCCCAGACCCACGTCTACTGTCGATGAATTGCGACTGCTGCTGATTTTGTCGACCTGATCCAGGCTCACTGTGTTGCCCGTGTACACCGTGTGCCACAAATTGGTCCGCACATAGGGTTCGACCGGCAGGCCGTTGATATCGTAATTGCCTTTCAAGCGTGCACCGACCCGACCGCTCCAGGAGGTCAGGTCGCTGGACGAGGCGTTGCCTGACCCGGCATATGGCGTATCCAGCGTGATGCGTTGATTGATCAACTGCGCCTGGGGTTCAACCACCCAGTTGTCGCCCAGGCCAATCGGGAAACCACCTTCCACCGACACTGTCATCGCGCTGCCTTCGGTGGTTTGTCGCACGCCCTGGTCGTTGCGGCTAAAACCGCTGACCCGGCCGCCGCTGGCCGTCAAGTCGACGTGCCAGCCTTGCGCCCCGGTCAGGCTCCAGTAGGCACCAAGGCTTTGGCCTTGAAGGTTGAGCGTGTCATGGCTGGGGTCGGCGAGGGCGCGGCTGGTCAGCAGGCCGTTGTCGTTGCCCTGGAATTGAGCGGTGCCGCCGATCAGTCCGACCCGCTGGATACTACCGCTGTTGCTTTGCACGGTCAGGAGTGCCGGGCCTTTGAATTCGCTGGCTCCGGGGATCGTGCCCTGGGTCAGATAATCGGTTTGTGCCTGCCGCGACGTCGGGCCATAGGCGTGGTCCCAGGCCAAGGGCGCGGCGTCTTCGATCGTCAGGCGTGAGCTGGGTAAGTCTGAGTTGACGCGTAAACGGTCAGGATATGTGGCGACGCCGAAGGGCAAGGTAATTGTCGGCAGTTGCTGGCTGTACCAGGGCGTTGTTTCGTCCTCGGCAGACGACGCTCGCACCTCCATGGATGAGCACAGCAGGAGTGAACCGGAGACGACGCAAAAAGTGAATTTTATCTCTTGTGGGGTGAATGAAGTTCTCATGGAGGTCTACCTTGCAATCGCATGCGTATCTCGCTGTGGCGTCTCTCCTACCCCGAATGAGGGGCGACCGAATGGATTGAGGCAAGGTCCGACCCGCCCGTTTTACGGGTGTCTGGAGGCTTGCCCCTGATGGATTTCCGGGGGTAGTAAGGACTAGCTAAGAAGACCGATGACGCTGCGTCAAGAAAATGGCCGATAAGTGGTACGGCTATTTCAGACTCTGTAAGTGACTGATTATTGGCGCCGATCTAAGTTGTTGTTTGTACGAAAAATCATCCTGAAAGGTGCAATCCAGACGTATTGGGTAGTGGGCTATCGGTTGCGTGACGGATGAACAGTGCAAAATCCATGAGCAAGTCCGTGACGTGATTACTGTCATTTTTTCTGCTTCAGGCAGCAGTTCTTGGCGCCTGTCGCTTGACGGTCTTACAGGCGCACCTCCACCGCCAGCGGCAAATGGTCCGATAGGTGCGTCCAGGGCTTGTAGCCGAGTATGCGTGGCTCATGACTGCTGGCATTGCGAAGGTAGATGCGGTCCAGGCGCAGCAGGGGAAACCGTGCCGGGTACGTTTTCGCCGGGCGGCCGTGGTGGCGTTCGAATGCTTCATGCAGGTAGTCGCGTCGGGCGAGGGTGGCATTGCCTTGCAACTGCCAGTCGTTGAAGTCGCCGGCAATGATGACCGGGGCGTCCTCTGGCAACGATTCGAGTAACAGGCAGAGCAACTGCAGCTGGAGTTGTCGATGGCTTTCCAACAGGCTCAGGTGCACGCAAATGGCATGCACTTCAGCATGGCCCGGCACATCCAGCACACAGTGCAGCAAACCGCGCCGCTCGGGGCCGGTGATCGAGACATCGAGGTTGCGAAATTCGCGGATCGGGTATTTCGACAGCAGGGCATTGCCGTGATGGCCGTCGGGGTAGACCGCGTTGCGACCGTAAGCGAAATCGCTCCACATGCTGTCGGCCAGGAATTCGTACTGCGAGGTCGGTGGCCAGTCGTTGTAACGGGAAGAATGCCGGTCATGCTCACCGACCACTTCCTGCAGAAACACCAGGTCCGCCGACGTACTGCGTACCGCTTCGCGCAGTTCCGGGAGGATGAAACGTCGGTTGAGGGCGGTGAAACCCTTGTGAGTATTGACCGTCAGTACTCTGAGTCGGCGAATCGCCGGGGGCGTGTTCGATGGCACTGATTCGACGGCTTGGCGTTCGGCATCGTGGGTCACGTTCACTCCTCTGAATCAGGGCTGCTGTATGTATGCGACTGATGCGTGGGCGAGCAGTTCAAACACATTCACCACACCCGTAGCAGCTGTCGAGCACCGCGAGGCAGCGTTCGGTGTGGGCCGCATTCGGACGTAGCCGTCGTGAATCCGGCTGACGCGGTTTGCCTGATGCACCGTAAGTTCCGGTTTTACGACGGCTACGCCGCCGAACGCAGCCTCGCAGGCTCGGCAGCTGCTACGAGCGAGTCCGATCAGACAAACACAATTTCATACGGCAACCGCATGCGTTCCAGAATCACTCGTGGCAGCAGCGGGGCGATGCCGATCGCCGGTTCGCCGTCGAGCTGGCTGGCGTAGGCATAGGTGGCGTGGCTTTTGCGCGCGACAGTCCAGGTGTCGAGGCGTAGCTTGCGCGCGCGATGCCAGGGGATCAGCCCGTGCTCGCGCATCGGCCAGTGCCAGGCCCAGACCGGTATTTCGTTGAGCGTCGCCCCGACCAGGGCGGCAGCCCTGGCGCTGGCCCGGCCGACAGCGTCGTGGTCGACGATGCCGTCTTCGCGCCAGGTGGTGAACACCACATCGCCGGGGCGCAGGTAGCGGACGATGAATTGGGTCAATTCAGACTCTCGCTCGGCCAGAGCGTTGTCGGTGAAGCCGCCGCGAATCCACTTCAGGCTGTGCATCGGCAAGCCGAGTCGACGCAAGGCTTCGACACTTTCCTGGGGGCGGAACACGCTCAGGCGCTTTTCCGACCACTGACGCGACCCCGGATGGCTGGCGCTGCCATCGGTAATCGAGATCAGTTGCAGAGGATGACCGAGGGAGCACAACAGTTGCAGCAGGCCGCCGCAAGTCACCACTTCATCGCCGGGATGCGGGGCGATCACCACCGCGCGAGCTCCAGCAGGGACCAGTGTTTCGGTGTTGATGACGGGGATGTTGTCCAGTTGTGGGGCGCTGTTCCAGATCTGCGCAGGCAAGCTGTTTTCGCTGATGGAAACCGGTCTCATAGGCGCTACGTCCTTGTTCTGTCTGGCCCTCAGTCGTGCGCAATGCTTACGGGAGCAAGCCTGGCAGACCCGTGAAGGCGGGTAGATAGCAATGTGCGGCGCTCCGAACCCTGGATTGCCGCGTTCAGAGTATTGCTCATGAAACGCTATTCGTCGCCTCAGCCTTTGGTCTGATGCGTTTTTTTTAACCCAGGCTGTGTCAGGCTTCGCAAAAAGTCACCGAAACCGTCCCTTGGTAGCAGCTGCCGAGCTTGCGAGGCTGCGTTCGGCTGCGAAGCAGTCGTGAAGTCAAACGATGCGATCTTGCAGATATACCGTGCACTCAGGTTTTACGGCGGCTGCGCAGCCGAACGCAGCCTCGCAGGCTCGGCAGCTGCTACAGATATTATGGTGATCACTCTCACTCTTCTTCCTCATGCTGCAGTTCAAACAACAGCAGCGAACGGCCAGTAACCGAATATTGGCGACCAAATTCAAAGCGTTCCTGGCCCCGAATCGACGGTTGATTGGTATCGATCATGCAAGTCCAGAAACCACCGTCAGGCACTTCCGGCAGCAGGAAGTTGACGATGTCATGGTGCGCGTTGACCACCAGCAGCAGGGTTGCGTCGGCACCCTTGCGGCGAATGCCGGTTTCCTGGGCGCGGCCATCGAGCAGTATGCCCATGCAGCGACCGTGGCCTTCTTCCCATTGCTCATTGGACATTTCGCTGCCGTCCGGGGCCAGCCAGGTCACGTCCTTGACGCCGATGTCCTCGTTGTAATTACCCACCAGGAAGCGCCCGCGCCGAAGGATCGGATAGGCCAGGCGCAACTTGATCAGGCGTTTGACGAACTTGAGCAGCGCCTTGCCGTCTTCGCTCATGTCCCAATTGACCCAACCGATCTCGCTGTCCTGGCAATAAGCATTGTTGTTGCCTTTCTGGGTGCGGGCGAACTCGTCGCCGGCCACCAGCATCGGCGTACCCTGGGACAGCAGCAGCGTGGCGAAGAAGTTGCGCATCTGCCGCAGGCGCAGGGCATTGATCTCGGGATCGTCGGTGGGGCCTTCGACGCCGTGGTTCCACGACAGGTTGTTGTTACTGCCGTCCTGATTGTTCTCGTCGTTGGCCTCGTTGTGCTTGTCGTTGTACGACACCAGATCGTTGAGGGTGAAGCCGTCATGGGCGGTGACGAAGTTCAGCGAAGCATACGGTCGACGGCCGCGCTGGTTGAACATCTCACCGGAGGCGGTCATGCGGCTGGCGAAGTCGGCGAGCTGGCCGTCGTCACCTTTCCAGAACGCGCGCACGGTGTCGCGGAATTTGTCGTTCCATTCGACCCAGCCCGGCGGGAAGTTCCCGACCTGATAACCGCCGGGGCCACAGTCCCAGGATTCGGAAATCAACTTCACCTGACGCAGCACCGGGTCCTGGCGACAGGCGACGAGGAAGCTGTGCCGTTCGTCGAAGCCGTCATGGTAGCGGCCGAGGATGGTTGCCAGGTCGAAACGGAAACCGTCCACGTGCATTTCCGTGGCCCAGTAACGCAGCGAGTCAGTGACCATTTGCAGCACGCACGGGTGGCTCAGGTCCAGGGTGTTGCCGGTGCCGGAATCGTTGATGTAGTAGCGTTTGTCGTCGGGCCTCAAGCGGTAGTAAGAGGCGTTGTCGATGCCGCGCATGGACAGGGTCGGGCCTTGTTCGTTGCCCTCGGCGGTGTGGTTGTAGACCACGTCGAGGATCACTTCCAGATTGGCGTCGTGCAGGTGCGCGACCATCTCCTTGAACTCGGCGATCTTGCCGCTGGCCAGGTAGCGCGGGTCCGGGGCAAAGAACGCAATGCTGTTGTAACCCCAATAATTGGTCATGCCTTTGTGCAGCAGATGCTGGTCGTTGACGAAGGCATGGATCGGCAGCAACTCCACAGTCGATACGCCGAGCTTGCGGATGTGTTCCAGCACGTCATCGACCATCAACCCGGCGAAGGTGCCGCGCAGGTTCTCGGGAACGGCGGGGTGAAGCATGCTGAAACCGCGCACGTGAGTCTCATAAATGATCGTCTTGTCCCATGGCACGCTGACCCGATGGTCATGGCCCCAGGTGTGGGCCGGGTCGATCACTTTGCACTTGGGCACGAAGGGCGCGCTGTCCCGCTCATCGAAACTGAGGTCGGCGTCGGGGTGGCCGATGGTGAAGCCGAACAACGCTTCGGACCATTTCAATTGGCCGACCAACTGTTTGGCATAGGGGTCGATCAGCAGTTTGTTCGGGTTGAAGCGATGACCGTTGGCCGGGTCGTACGGCCCGTACACGCGATAGCCGTAGATCAGCCCCGGATGGGCGTCGGGCAAGTAGCCGTGGTAGGTCTCGTCGGTGTATTCCGGCAGCTCGATGCGCTCAAGTTCCACTTCACCGGCATCGTCGAAGATGCACAGTTCGACCTTGGTCGCGTTAGCCGAAAACAGCGCGAAATTGACCCCCAGGCCATCCCAGGTCGCGCCTGGCGGGAAGGGCAAGCCTTCACGGATTCGCGAGGCCTCGTGAGGTTCGGGCGCGGTTTTCTTTGGACTGGTCATAGCTGCTCCTGCAACGGTATTTTTCGAGGGCGAATGCGCTCTCGGTGGCGAGCGGGCTCGCCACGAAGTCAATCAGGACAAGACAGTGAAGCGTCAGACCTCGGGTGGTTTACGCGCGGTGCGCGGCTTTTTCACGGTGGTTTTTTCGCCCGGCGGGATCACTGCCGAAGCGGCAGCGGGTTTGGCTTTGGGCTTGGTGCGGGGTTTGGTTTCGATGCCCTTGGCATTGACCAGCTTGCCGTCGGGCTTGCCGGCCGCGGGCTTGCTTGCGGTTTTGCTGCTGCTCGCTTTGGCTGGTTTGCCGGGCGCCAGGGCTTCGGCCTCGGCGAGTTTGCAGGCCATCTCCCAATGGCGGGCTTCCTGGCCCTCGGGTTTTCCTTCGGACTCCCAGATTTGATAGGCAAATTCGCGGATGCGTTTTTCGTCGGTACTCATCGCAATGCTCCTGAACTGAACTCAAGTTTGGGTAAAGAGATTGACCGGGAAATCCCCCAGCGCGGCGCCGACCATCAGCTCCTTGTGTTTTGTGACTGCGACGCTGGTAAAAAGTCCCTTCAGATTTTCTTCGGTGGCGGTGAACGGCAATTTGATTCGGGTATCGCCCCACAGCGACGCGTCAATCCGGGGGGCGGCACTGTTTTCCAGCAGTCCGGCACAACGTATCGGTACGGCCACGATTGCCCGTTTTCCCTGCCATTCTCGAGCAAACGCCAGTACCCGGTGAGCCTGGCTGCCAATCACTTCAAGGGCTTGATAAGTGCCTTTTTGAAATATTTCGGCATGCTCGGCACGCCGGTTCAGCGCCCGGGCGATCAGGGTTTGCTTGATGCGCCCGTTACGCCAGTTCGCCAACAGATCGGGCAGGTCCAGCGGTAGGTGCATGGCCTGCTGACGGCTGACGTAATCCACCGGCCGGCGGTTATCCGGATCGACCAGGGTGAAGTCCCAGAACTCGTTGCCCTGATAGAGATCCGGCACTCCCGGCACGGTCATTCGCAGCAAGGTTTGCGCCAATCCATTCAGTGCACCCGGGACGGCAATGCGTTGAGCGGCTGCCTCGATGGCCGCGCGCAATGGCTGACCTTCGGGGCTCAGCAGCAGGCGTTCGAGAAAACCGTGGGTCGCCTGTTCATATGCTTCGTTTGACGCGCTCCAGCTGCTTTGCAACTTGGCTTCGCGCAGGGCTTTGCGTTGCCACTGCCAGAGGCGTTTGGCGTAGTCCGCAAGCGCAGGTTGATCGTCGCTACACAATTCCAGTGACCAACTGCCGAGGATTGCTTGATAGAGAATCAGCTCGTCGCCCGCCGAGGGCGCGCCGGGGTCGCTGCGCAGTTCGCCCGCGAGGGTTCGCCAGTGCTCGACCTGTTCGGCGTACCAGGCGCTGCGCTCGCTCAACACCGCCAGCCGCGCGCGGGTGTCTTCACCGCGTTTGTGGTCGTGGGTCGCGGTGGCCAGCAGGTTGTCGGGGAATTCGGCGAGGAGATTGGCGCAGGCGGCATGGAAGTCGGCAACCGGGGCGCTGAACTGCTCGGTGTTGTAGCCGACATCGTTGCGCGACAGCAGCACCGCCGAGCGATAAAGCGCGGTGTCTTCCACCGCTTTGGCCGCCGTCGGTGAGGTCAGTTGCTGGAAGCGCACGCAGGCATGCTTGAGCAGTTTGCGTGGACGGCCCACCGGGCGCTTGCGCCAGGGTTGGCCACCGAGCCAGCCGGCCAGGCAATCGAGCACCGGCCAGTCGGCCTCGCCAAGGGTTTGCCTGGCACCGGCCATGGCCTGCTGGAAAAACACCTCATCCTGGGCCGCACGACCCAACGGGCTGATGTAAGTGCGGTACACCGGGAAGTGCACGATCAGTTCCTGCAAGGCCCGTCGGATCGCGCCGAGGGTCAGGTCCCGGGTCATCAGGTCGTCCCGGGCCACTTGCAACAGGGCGTGGGCAACACTTTCGAAATCCCCGGCGAGGGAACCGTTGAGAATCTGCTGGCGCGCCAGTTGTGCTTCCTGGCGGAAATCGGCGGGCCGTTCGCTGTGCCGGCTCCAGAGTTCACCCAAGGCCTGGGTGCCTTCGGGGTCGTGTTGCAGCAGCGACAACTGGTTCATGAATTCGTAACCGGTACTGCCATCGACGCACCAGTCGCGGTGCAGGGTTTCGCCTTCGCCGAGGATCTTTTCGACGTAGATCGGCAGGTGTCGGCCGGGTGCCAGTCGATCAACTCGACGTCGCAGTTTGCGGCAGTAGCCACGCGGGTCGGCGAGGCCGTCGATGTGATCGATACGCAGGCCGTCGACCAGACCTTCGGCCACCAGCTCGAAGATTTTTGCATGGGTCGCTTCGAACACCGCCGGCCGCTCGACGCGCAGGCCGCCCAGTTCATTGATATCGAAAAAGCGCCGCCAGTTGATGTCGTCCGCCGCGGTGCGCCAACTGGCCAGGCGATAACTCTGGCGCTCCAGCAAGTTATGCAGGCGCTGGAAACCGTCGGGAGTGAGCGAGTCGTAAGTGTCGAGGGTGTGCTGGATGGCGTGCAGAATGGCCGGATCACTGGCCAGTTCCCGCAGCTCGGCTTTCAGTGGAATCGCCAGGCTGTACACGTCGGACTGATAACTCAAGGTGTCGAAGCGGTCTGCCAGGGATTTGAGCCGTTCAGCCTGCTTGGCATTCAATTGGTCATTGGCCTTGAGCAGTTCGCCGTAGTCGGTGGGGCATATCGGGAAGTGGTGTTCATAGTGCTCGACATGAATGGCGCCGCGCCGGGCATCGAAACGCAAGGGCAGGGTGCCGTCCTGCAAGGCGATGCCGTAGTCGCTGCCCAGAAAAGGCAGCAGCAACTGGCCTTCCATCAACGGGTCGGGCGAGTGCCACTGAATGTCGAAGAACTCGCCGTAAGGGCTCAGCCGCCCCCATTCCAGCAGGTCGAGCCACCAGGGATTGTCGCCACCGCCGACGGCCATGTGGTTGGAAACGATATCGAGGATCAGCCCCATGTTCTGTTCGCGCAACGCTGCGACCAAACGGCGTAACGCCGCTTCGCCGCCAAGTTCAGGGTTGACCGTGGTCGGGTCTACCACATCGTAGCCGTGCATGGAGCCGGCGCGGGCGGCGAGCAGCGGTGAGGCATAGAGATGGCTGATGCCCAGGCTGGAAAAATACGGCACCAGTGGCACCGCTTGATCCAGGGTGAAGCCTTTATGAAATTGCAGCCGCAGGGTCGCCCGCAGCGGCTGGCTGAGCGGTTGATTCATTGGTCACGCTCGGCCGCCTGAAGTCGCGCACAGGCGAGCAGTTCCAGGCGGCGGGCGGCGTCCGGATCATCGAGCAGGCTTTCGCTGTCGCCGGGCAATCGGCGGGACCAGTTGGGGTGGGTGTCGGTGGTGCCGGGCAGGTTGGCCTGCTGTTCGATACCCAGGGCATCCTCCAGTGGCAGCAACACCAGCGGCGCGCGGGTATGACCGAGGAAGCGGATGGCGGCGTCGAGCACCTGATCGGTTTCATGGGACTCTTCACGGAAATTTTGCGGGTCCTGGCTCAGCACCCGGCGCAAGCCTTCGCGCTCGCGTTCGCGATGTTGACGCCATTCGATTTCACCCGTGGCGTCGACCAGGCCCAGGCGTGCGCTCCAGTCGATATCGCGGCCATGCCACCAGCCATTGAGCGTCGGCAGGTCGTGGGTGCTGGTGGTGGCCAGGGCGTTGTCCGGCCAGTCGAGAATCGGTTTGAAGTGTGTGTTGTCCTGTTCGAACAACAGCACGCGCATGCCGAGGATCGAGCGCGCGATGAGTTTTTCGCGCAGGCCATCAGGCACGGTGCCGAGGTCTTCGCCGAGGACGATGGCCTGATGCCGATGGGATTCGAGGGTCAGAAGGCGCAGCAGATCATCCACCGGATAATAAAGGTACGCTCCGTCGCTGGGCGGTGCGTCTTTAGGGATCACCCACAGCCGCTGCAGGCCCATGACGTGATCGATGCGCAGGCCGCCGGCATGGGCGAAATTGGCCCGCAGCATTTCGATGAACGCGCGAAAGCCGTTACGCACCAGGCCTTCGGGTGAAAACGCGGAAATCCCCCAGCCCTGGCCAGTGCGATTGAGGATGTCGGGTGGCGCACCCACGGTCAGCGAGGCGAGTAATTCGTCCTGGCGACTCCAGGCCTGGCTGCCGCCGCCGTCAGCGCCCACCGCCAGGTCGGCGATCAGGCCGATGCCCATGCCGGCACCACGGGCGGCGGTTTGTGCGCGCTCCAGGCTGCGCGCAATCAGCCATTGGCAGAATGCGTAATAGCCGATGCGGGCCGAGTTCTCTTCGGCAAATTGCGCCAGAGCGGCGCTGCATGGGTTACGCCATTGCTCGGGCCACTCGCGCCAGTCGAGGCTTTCACCGCGCCTTGCACGGGCTTCCTGGATCGCTTCGAAGCGGCAATGATTTTCCAGCGCTTCGCCACCGGCGTGACGGAAGCTGCTGAAGTCGGCATGCAAGGGGTGTGCGCCGTGGGTGAATCCTTCGTACAAGGCTTCCAGCAAGCGATGTTTGGCCTCGGCGGCGGTGGGCCAGTCGATGAGCTGTAAGGTTTCCAGATGCTTGAGTTCGCCAGCCAGGCCCGTGGCGTCGATTGCGGTGCGCAGGGCACGCTCACCGAGAATCGCGCCGGGCGCTGCGTACAGGCTATTGAGAAACAGACGGCTGGACGGCGAGTAAGGGCTGTAGCGCTGGGTGTCGCCGCTGAACATCGCATGCAGCGGGCTGATCGCTAGTGCTTCGGCGCCCCGTTCGCCGGCCACCCGGGCCAGGTCCTCAAGCGCCTGGGTATCGCCGAAACCGCCATCGCCGGGGCGGCGCAGCGAATACAACTGCACGCTCAGGCCCCAGGCGCGCGGGGTTTGACTGTCAACCGCGTCGCCGACGCTGTAGCAGCGCTCGGGCGCCACCGCCAGGGTGAACGACTGATCGTCGATGCTGACGTGCTGATAACCCACCGGCACCAAACCGGGCAAAACAGCGTTGTCATCGAGCTTGAGGTTGAGCCGCGAGCCGTCTTCGAGATGGATCTCACACGGGGTTTGCGGTGCAAAGTAGTGGGCCAGATCAAGACCGACGCCAACGTCGCAGGTCAGCAGCGGCGGCAGGTGCCGGGTTTGCTGTGCCTCCTGCAGTTGCAGCAGGCTGGCGTCGATTTCCTGGGCGGTGCTGGCGGGATGGCCAAGCCCGGCCAGCACTGAACGCAGCACCGCCGGGGTAACTTTCTGTGGACGGCCATTGGCGTCGATCCAGTCGACGGCCAGGCCGGCTTGGCTGGCCAGTATTTCCAGTTGCGCATCGCTCATGGTCGCTCTCCATCCGGGGGTAGCAAAGGGGCTGCGGCTGTGAGGCTGACGAGCGCGCAATACGGGGCAAGGGTGCCCTGATCCAACAGACCGGCCGAGTGCGGCGGGTATTCGAACAGCAGTGTCGCGTCGGCCTGTGGGGAGTGGACCACGGGTGCGTCGCCGAGGTTCAGGTCAATGCGCAGCTGACTGCCATCGCCCAACCGCCAGCGGGCCGTCACCGCGCCCTCGGCCAGTACCTGCGCCCCCAGCGCGTGGGCGCCGGGCAACTGCGGGATGATGTGTTGATGGCGGATTTGCAGCAGTCGACGATACAGCTCATGAATGGCCGGTTGCCGGGTGGCGGTCAGCTTCGGCCGCGACGCTTCGAAAGTCTGCATCGCGTTCGGGTCGGGAATCTGCTCGCGTTTGTGCGGGTCGGCAAAGGCGCTGAAGGCCGCGAATTCGTTGCGTCGACCTTCGCGCACCAACTCCGCCAGCTCACCGTGGTGGCTGGTGAAGAACAGGAACGGTTGTTCGGCGGTGAACTCATCGCCCATGAACATCAGCGGAATCATCGGCGACAACAGCAGTAACACGGTGGCAGCACAGAGGGCCTCAGGCCGGGCCAGTTGATGCAAGCGTTCACCAAAGGCGCGGTTGCCGATCTGGTCGTGGTTCTGCAAAAAAAGCACGAAGGCCGTCGGCGGCAAGTGACCGCTCGGCTCACCGCGCGGCGTACCGTGGCGGGTGATATGGCCTTGAAACACGAAGCCCTGGCTCAGGCAACGGGCCAGTTGTTCGGTGGGGTTTTGGGCATAGTCGGCGTAATAGGCATCGGTTTCACCGGTAAGCAACACGTGCAGGGCGTTATGGCCGTCGTCGTTCCACTGCGCGTCGAAACCTTGCTCCAGCAGGCTGGCCTGGTTGTGCTCGTTTTCCGCCATCAGCCACACATGCCGCGCCGGATTGATATGTTGGCGAACCCGTTGCGCCAGCTCTTGAAGGAAGTCCGGGTCTTCGATGGCATGCACTGCATCCAGGCGCAGGCCGTCGAAACGGTACTCCAGCAACCACATCAGCGCATTGTCGATAAAGAAGTCACGCACCTCGCGCCGGCGGAAGTCGATGGCTGCGCCCCACGGCGTGTGTTGGTCTTCGCGGAAAAAACCTTTGGCGTAGCGATGCAGGTAATTGCCGTCCGGGCCGAAGTGGTTGTAGACCACGTCGAGAATCACCGCCAGGCCATAGCCGTGGGCCGTATCGATCAGGTGTTTGAGTTGTTCGGGCGAACCGTAGGAGGCCTGCGGTGCGTAAGGCAGAACCCCGTCATAGCCCCAATTGCGCTCGCCGGGAAACTGCGCCAACGGCATCAGTTCGATGGCGGTAATCCCCAACTCGACCAAGCGCGCCAGATGCTGCTCGACCTCGCTGAAACCGCCGAGCGCACCGACATGCAGTTCGTAGATCACCGCCTCGTTCCATGGCCGACCTTGCCAGGCACTGTGCTGCCAGCGATAGGCGAGGGGATCGACCACCACGCTGGGGCTGTCGATATCGCCCGCCTGGGCGCGGGAGGCCGGGTCCGGCACCTCCAGTTCGCCATCGATGTTGTAGCGGTAGCGGGTACCCGCGGGACAGCGGGTCTTGATCACAAACCAGCCGTCGGCCTGAGGCAGCAGCGGCAGGGATTGTCCGTTTTCCAGTTCAAGACTGACGTAAAACGCATCTGGCGCCCACAAGGCAAAACGCGTGTGTTCAGCGTCCAGCATGATTGCGCCGTGGGGCCAGGTTTCAAGAGTCCGTAACGGCATCGTTGAAAACCTCTTACTGTTTGCCCGATTTACCCAGCGCTTTAGCCACCAGTTGTTCGTAGAGTTCGGCGTAGGGTTCGACCGCCTTGCACCAGTTGAAAGGCGCCGCCATGGCCCGGCAACGCATGGCGTTGAGCAGGCCGGGGAAGGCGAACACCTTGAACGCGCGGCTCAGGGCTTCGCGATAGCTCTCCACGGTGGATTCGTCGAAAAGAAAACCGGTCACGCCGTTTTCAATGGTGTCGGCCAGGCCGCCGGTATTGCGCGCCACCGGCAATGAACCGAAGCGCTGGGCGTACATCTGGCTCAGGCCGCAAGGTTCGTAACGCGAAGGCATCAGCAGGAAATCACTGCCGGCAAACATCCGGCGGGCGTCGGTTTCATTGAAGCCGATGTGCACGCCGATTTGCCCGGGGAAGCGCAACGCCAGCTTACGCATGGCTTGTTCTTCTTCCGGTTCGCCGCGGCCGATGATCGCAATCTGGCCGCCATTGGCGACAATGTATTCGGCCACCGCTTCGGTCAGGTCCAGGCCTTTCTGGTAGACAAGTCGCGAGACCACGGCGAACAGCGGGCCTTCGGAATCATCCAGGCCGAATAACCGGCGAACGTGCGCCGCGTTGACCGCTTTGCCGTCCCAGTCACCGATGCCGAACGGGTGGAACAGGTGCGGATCGGTGGCTGCGTCCCAGCTTTCATCGATGCCATTGGGAATCCCGCTGAGCAGACCTTGCTGGGTCTTGGCGGCGAGAAAACCGTCGAGGCCGCAGCCGAAGGCCGGCGTGGTGATTTCCTGGGCATAGGTGGCGCTGACGGTGGTGATGTGGCTCGAGTAGGCCATGCCAGCCTTGAGGAACGACATCTTGCCGTAAAACTCCATGCCTTCCTGCTGCAAGGCATGCACGGGAATACCGAGTTCCGGGCATGAGCCGAGGCTGGTCACGCCCTGGTACGCCAGGTTATGGATGGTGAACAGGGTCGGGGTACGTTGGCCACGCCAGTGCATATAGGCAGGGGCCAGGCCGGCGGGCCAATCGTGGGCGTGCACCAGATCCGGGCACCAGTGAATTTGAGCGAGGTTGGCGGCGATATCGGCGGCCGCAAGGCCCAGGCGGGCGAAACGAATATGGTTGTCTGGCCAGTCACGGCCGTTGTTGGCGCCGTAGGGTGAACCTTCGCGCTCGTACAGTTCAGGGCAGATCAACACGTAAATGACCAGGCCGTCGGGCATGTCCATGCGCCCGATCTTGCAGGGCGGCAACGCGGCGTGCCCGCCCAGTTCACCGATGATATGAATTGGATTTTCGCTGTTCAGCACTTGCGGGTAACCGGGGATCAACACCCGGACATCGTGCAGGTGAGCCATGGCTCGCGGCAGCGCGGCGGAAACGTCTCCCAGGCCACCGGTCTTCACCAGATCGGCAATCTCCGAGGTGACGAACAACACTTTCTTCTTGTTGGGATTCTGACGGACTACCGGTGCCAACGCTTTGGTGACCGGGACGCTGACCGATTTGGCGGTAAGGGCTCCCACGGTGTTGGCTTCGCCGACCTGTTGATGAGCACGTTCTCCCTGAACATCTAACGCCGTATTGATCATATGCATCTCCCCGTGTTGTTGATCTGATTCCAAACCTGGCACAAACGGTGTTGGCCAATTCCTGTGGCCGGGCGCAAACGCGCTACGCATCGGTGAGCAAGTGCTGCCCATGCGCTGAAGCTCAATGGGTGAAGTGGCTGTTGCAAGGAATGCACCAGTCGCTGTGCCCTACCTTTCAGCTGACCTGAAGCCAATACGAAAAGTTTCTATTTATTTCACCGAATGACCAGTCGGTTTTATTCCCCGAAAACAGTCTAGGCCAGAACCTAGAGCGGGGTGGTCAACCGGACAAATTGTTCGACAATCGGTTGGGGGAGGGTACAAAACACACGGGGTTTATGGGGGAGCGCACCGACGAAGGGCAGGTTTGTTTTTTTGGGTGGGTCAAATCGGGACCGGGAAGTCACGATAGTTGGGCGCGATGGAATAGGGGTTGCACCATTTCGGTGCGCAGGATTTAGGAGGGTGTGGTGGATTTGAGGGACTCTTCGCGGGCAGGCCTCGCTCTCACAGGGGAATGCATTTCACATGTGGGGGCGCGGCTTGCCCGCGAAGAACGATAACGCCGTCTCAGCCCAGCAACCGAATCGGCGCTCCGGTCGCCCAAGCCTGAATGTCCTCGATCATCTGCGAAAAGAACAGCTGATAGTTCTGTCGGCTGACGTACCCGACATGGGGCGTGGCCAACACATTGTCCAGGGTTCTGAACGGATGATGGCGGGGCAACGGCTCGTGCTCGAACACGTCCAGAGCTGCGCCCGCCAGGCGTTTTTTCTGCAGGGCCTTGATCAGTGCCGCTTCATCGACAATCGGCCCGCGCGCGGTATTGACCAGCCATGCCGTGGGCTTCATCCAGTCCAGCGCCTGAGCGTCCACCAGCCCTCGGCTGCGCTCGCTGAGCACCAGATGGACCGACAGCACATCAGCCTGTTCGAACAGTTCCTGCTTGCTGACATAGGTCACGCCGACTTCAGCGGCCCGTTCACTGGTGAGGTTTTCGCTCCACGCAATGACGCGCATGCCGAACACCTGGCCGAATTGGGCAACCCGTTGACCGATACTGCCCAGGCCGAGGATCGCCAGCGTCTTGCCCTGCAAGTCGCCACCCAGGCCTTGCTGCCAAAAGCCCGCGCGCAAGGCGTTGGCTTCGGCCACCAGGTTGCGGGTCGCGGCCATGATCAGTGCCCAGGTCAGTTCTGGCGCGGCATGTTTGTAGCTGTCGGTGCCGCAGACCTGGATGCCCAGCGCGGCGGCGGCCTTAAGGTCCAGGGCGGCGTTGCGCATGCCGCCGGTGACCAACAGTTTGAGGGTGGGCAAGCGGCGCAGCAGGTCTTCGTCGAACCGGGTGCGCTCGCGCGTCACACAGATCACCTCGAATGCGCCCAGGCGCTCGGCCAGGGTTTCGTTATCGGCCGGGTAGTCATGGATAAAACTCACCTGGCCGATGCTGTCCAGCACTGACCAGTCCACCACGTCGCGCGCCACGTCCTGCCAGTCATCGATCACCGCAATCTGCACCGCCATCAGCCTTACCTCATCAACGAACGGGATTGGTTTTGTTCAGCCAGCCGAGCAACGCCTGATGAAACTTCGCCGGCTCCTCCATCTGCGGCGCGTGGCCCAGACCCGGGAATTCAATCAGTGTCGACTGGGGGACCAGCTTCGCCACTTGCTTGCCGAGTACATCGTAATGACCGATTTTCGCCTTGACCTCGGGCGGTGCGATGTCTTTGTTGATGGCCGTGGTGTCGGAGGTGCCGATCAACAGCAGGGTCGGCACTTTCAGGTCCTTGAACTCGTAGTACACCGGCTGGTTGAAGATCATGTCGTAAATCAGCGCCGAGTTCCACGCCACCGCTGTTTTGCCCGGTCCTTTGGCCAGGCCTGCGTACATGTTCACCCAGCGGTCAAACTCGGGCTTCCAGCGGCCGTCGTAATAGGTGGTGCGTTGGTAGTCATGAATACCTTGCGCGGTCACTTTCAGCTCGCGCTCATACCATTGATCGACCGAGCGATATGGCACGCCGAGGGCTTTCCAGTCTTCCAGGCCGATGGGGTTGACCAGCGCCAGTTGTTCGACCTGATCGGGGTATTGCAGCGCATAGCGGGTGGCGAGCATGCCGCCGGTGGAGTGGCCGAGCAGGGTCGCCTTTTGTATGCCGAGGGCTTTGAGCAGTTGCTGAGTGTTGCTCGCCAGTTGCTGGAAACTGTACTGATAGTGGTCCGGTTTACTGGAGGTGCAGAAGCCGATCTGGTCCGGGGCGATGACCCGGTAACCGGCCTCACTCAGTGCCTTGATCGAGCTGTCCCAGGTGGCTGCGCAGAAATTCTTGCCATGCATCAACACCACGCTGCGGCCGTTGGCCTTGCCTTGGGCGGCAACGTCCATGTAGCCCATTTGCAAGGATTTGCCCTGGGATTGAAAGGCGAAATGCTTGACCGTGTAGGGGTAGTCAAAGCCCTGGAGTTCCAGGCCGTATTCTGGTGTTTCGGCCTGGGCCTGGTTCTGGGCATAAACGAGAACCGGCAGTGCCGCCGTTAGCAGCAGGCCGGGTAACCAGCGGGAAAGGATGGGCGACATGGGGAAACTCCACAGGAAATCCGCCGATGCTGGATTGGCGTGATTAGGGTGACATTAAACGCAGTCAAGCCATTCCCCTCGCGATGCACTCTTTTTGTAGCAGCTGCTACGGCGAACGCCGATACACGGGGCCTTTCGTTCAACCCATCCAGCCCAACGTGGCCATTGCCAGTACGCCATAGCGGGCACCCTTGGCGAGGGTCACGATCATCAGGAAACGCCCCAGCGGTTCGCGCATGACGCCGGCCACCAGCGTCAGCGGGTCGCCGATGATCGGTACCCAACTCAGCAGCAAGGACCAATGACCGTAGCGCAGATAATGTATTTGGGCTTGTTGAAGATGACGAGGGCTGACCGGAAAGCAGCGCCGCTCGCGAAACCGCTCGATGCCGCGTCCCAGCCACCAGTTCAGCAGCGACCCCAGCACGTTGCCCAGCGTTGCCACTGCCAACAGCGACCAGAGCCAATACCGGTCGCTGAGCAACAACCCCACCAGCACCGCTTCGGACTGCAAGGGCAGCAGGCTCGCGGCGCCGAACGCCGCGAGAAACAACCCGATGTAGGCACCGAACATCAATGGGCGGGGTAGTCCGCCACCACCACGTCAGTGCCATCCTTTTGCAGGCCGATCACCTGATAGGCATCGCTCATGCCGTCCATTTCCATCCCGGGCGAGCCCATCGGCATACCGGGGGCAGCAACTCCCAACAGATCGTCACGTTTGCTCAAGGCCAGCACTTGGTCGGCCGGCACATGGCCTTCGACGAACTTGCCGTTGATCAAGGCGGTGTGGCACGACGCCAGGCGAGGCGGTACGCCGTGTTGTTGCTTGAACTGGCTCATATCGGCTTCGACGTGGTCTTCGACCTTGAAGCCGTTGGCTTCCAGATGGCTGACCCATTTTTTGCAGCAGCCGCAATTGGCGTCGCGGTGCACTTCGATCGGGATCAGGTCGGCGGCCTGGGCCAGGGAGGAGATGAAGAGGGCGCTCAGGGCGGCCAGACGCAGGTGGGTTCGCATGGGAGTCTCGTCTCGGGTTACGGCCAAAAAGGTGCATTTTGACTCTTTTATCCGACTGGGCATTGCGCGAGTGTTTCTAAGTTATACAAGGTCGGCTGGCCAGATCATCGCAGGTTGATGCTGTCAGCTGAATGAGCGAGGAATGACAAAAATGTCAGGTGTGCCGTCTGAGCGTCGAAAACCGGCGCTCAGGGGGACTTACGAACTGTAAAATTTGCAAGCCTACGGCAAGGGCAACGGCTACCGGTCGAGCAACTTCATGACCTCTTCCGGATAGCGCAAGCCAGCGGTGGCATTGGCCGGGAATATCGCTTCAAGGGCCTGCAACTCTTCGCGGCTCAGTTTCACCTCCAGCGCGGCCACATTTTCCTCCAGGTATTTACGTTGTTTGGTGCCCGGAATCGGGATCAGGTAATCCCCTTGAGCCAAGACCCAGGCTAAGGCCAATTGGCCGGCTGTCACGCCTTTGTCGGCGGCCAGCGTTTGTACCTGCTGCACCAGCAACAGGTTTTTGGAAAAGTTTTCCCCTTGGAAACGCGGGCTGAAGCGACGGTAGTCGTCTGCGGCGAAGTCATCCGGGCTTTTCAGTGCCCCGGTCAAAAAGCCCCGGCCCAACGGGCTATAAGGTACAAAGGCCACGCCCAGGCGCTGGCATGCGGCCAGGCAACCGTTCTCTTCCTGATCGCGGCTCCACAGCGAATATTCACTTTGCAGGGCGCTGATCGGATGAACCTTGTGCGCTCGCTCCAGTGTATCGACCGAGGCCTCACTCAATCCCAGGTAACGCACCTTGCCGGCCCTCACCAGTTCGGCCATGGCGCCGACGGTTTCCTCGATGGCCACCTGCGGATCGATGCGGTGCTGGTAATACAAATCCAGGGTTTCCACGCCCAGGCGCTTGAGGGTGCCGTCGATCGCTTCGCGAATGTATTCCGGGCGACCGTTGACGCCACGCGCGCCGGGGTTGGACGGGTCGCGGACAATGCCGAACTTGCTGGCCAGGAACACTTGGTCGCGCTTGCCGACAATCGCCTTGCCGATTAGCTCTTCGTTGGTGTGTGGGCCGTACATGTCTGCCGTGTCGAGCAGGTTGATCCCCAACTCCAGCGCGCGATGCAGCGTTGCCGTGGCTTCGCGGGTGTCCACGCCGGTGGTGTAGAAATCGGTCATGCCCATGCAGCCCAGACCGATGGCTGACACCTGTGGTCCGTTCTTGCCCAGTTGACGTGTTTGCATGAAATGAACTCCCTGTGGATGTAGGCGCTTAGTGTCGATCTCGACAGAACGAAGATAAACCGGCTAAAAGTGCTATCACTGTTCGTAATTTCTAAATAATCATCGAGTCCTGACCATGGATCGTTTAAACGCCATGCGTGTATTCACGCGAATCGTCGAACTGGGCGGCTTCGCCAAGGCGGCGGACAGCCTGCAATTACCGCGTGCCTCCGTGACCATTCTGATCAAGCAACTTGAGGCCCACCTGGGCGTGCAACTGCTGCAACGCACCACCCGGCAAATCAGCCTGACGCTCGATGGCGCAGCCTATTACCCGCGTTGCGTGCGGTTGCTGGCGGATCTGGAGGAAACCGAAGCCGTGTTTTCCGCTGCTCGCCACAACCCCAAAGGCCTGTTGCGAGTGGATATGCCGGCGGGAGTGGGGCGTTTGATGGTGATCCCGGCATTGCCGCAATTCACTGCACGCTATCCCTTGATCGAGCTGGAAATCGGTTTGAATGACCGGACTGTGGATCTGATCCGCGAAGGTGTCGATTGCGTGTTGCGGGGCGGCTCGGCCCTGGACGAATCACTGGTGGCGCGACCGCTGGCCACACTGGATCAGGTCACGTGTGCGAGTCCCGAATACTTGCAACGTTGCGGGACTCCGCGGTGTCTGGAGGATCTGAAGGGGCATCGGATGGTGGAGTACTTTTCCAATAGCACGGGCAAACGCTACGGACTGGAGTTTGTCGTCGATGGGCAGTTGCGGTTGATCGACCTGCCCAAGCACGTCGCGGTCAACAGCTCCGATGGCTATCTGGCGGCGTGTGAGGCGGGATATGGCTTGGTCCAGGCTCCGTATTATCACGTTGCCCGTCAATTGAAGGAGGGACGTTTGATCGAGGTCCTGAGGGATGTGCCGCCACCGGGTATGCCGCTGACGGCGCTCTATCCTCCTCACCGCCAGTTATCCCGGCGGGTTAGGGTATTTGTCGACTGGCTGGTGGAACTTTGCGCTCAGCCGGGTAATGACTTTTACAGGAAACCCTCACGCGGCTGAGCGGGCTCCAATGGATGCATCGGCGCAGCGCTGGCTTCTCGTGGCGCTCGCGTTCTGCTGCAAATCGTCATGCAACTGTTGCATGTATACGCAGCCCAGATCGAGGGATCGAACCTGCACGCCCCGATGAAACAGGGCGAACCAGCCATTGTCACCTGACGTAGGCATCAAGCCGGTAAAGGCGAAGCCCAGCGCCGAAAAACTGCACAAGTCCCAGGCGAAGTGCCGGGACAGTTCGAGCCGTGCCGAGATCACCCAGTGCCCGGGCAGTTGCCGGAGTTGCTCAAGTAAATCATCGTTCAAATGCTGAATGATAATGTCGACCCGATGCTGATGTTGTTCAATTTGCAAGGACGTGGCGAGGCGCGGAGTGTCCTGGTGGGTTCCGAACACCGAGCACAGGTGCTGCATAAGCGCCCGGCAGCTTTCGGGCCATTGGATATCGGGGAGTGGTCGTGTGTGTCCTTCGATCATGTGGCAACACATCACCATGGTTTCCGGAAGTGGTTCGCCAAATGGCGAGGGGACGTAGTCGGGAAGCAGTCCAGTGTTGTGGAAACCGAGTTTTTTTGCGATGCGTTGCGTGTAGGGATGGTGGGTCACTTGCATGATCGAGGCGCTTTTAAGCCCCAGAGAACCTGCCTGTCTCAGCAGTTCGCGGCCCAGACGAGTGGCGATGTCCTGCCCCTGCGCGGCGGGATGTACCACGGTGAGGGCCAGTTCCGCGGTATTCGAAGGTGTGTCGCGTCGCAACGCGGCATGACCGAGGACGGCTGTGTCATCCACAGCCAGCATTGATTGCCAGTGACCCTCGGCATTGTGCTGATTGATCATGTTCGGCAGGTAAACATCCGGCTGAGCGTAATGATCGCCGTAGACTTCTTGAAACAATCGACTCACTGCGTTTGCATCGGAAGGGCGGTAGGCGCGAATTATCAACGGGGTCATCACACGAACTCCTGCAAGGGAACGTCATACACTCGCAAATCCAGCACCCGCAGTTGTTTGCCCGAGCGAGGGTGGAGTTTCAGGTCTGTGGTTGCGCAAGGCAGTACTCGAAACTCCAGCAGACCCTCGCGGCTCAGGTCGTCGATGGCGGGGTAGTGGGCGAGCAGCGCTTCACGCAATTCGCGGAGCACCGGTTCGACGGCTTGTAACTGAGGTTCGGGCACCCACTTCACGCTCAGCAGATCCTTGGGGCCGGTCTGCTCGATCAGCAATTGCCATTGTTCGCTGTGCGCTACACGCTGGACGATCTCGTGTATTTCTTCAGTGAACAGCGACAACACACCGACTCGTACTCGTTGACTGTGGGCACTGCGCCCTTTGAGCGCGAATTTACGCCTCGGGGTTGCGGCCGGCTCACGCCAACAGGCACGGTCGCCCACTGGGTAGCGCAGCAGCGGCATAAGCCGGCGTGTCAGGTTGGTCAGTACCAACAACCCGGTGCGATCGCACTCTTCAATCACTTCACCGGTGTGTTCGTCGACGATTTCCAGCAGGGTTTGTTGATCGAACACCCGATGCTCGCCCAATGCGCAGTCGCGATCGCTGGCGCCTATCAGCCCGGCGTCTACGCTGGCGTAGCCGATCGAGGCGATACGGGCATTGGGGAACATTTCCCCAAGGATTGCCAACTGCGGAGCAAACAGGCTTTCGCCGGCATATAACAGCGTCTCAACCCCGTACAACACACGCCGATGCTGCGCCAGGTAGGCGCAGAATTGCAGCAGTTGTGCCGGTACGCCGGCCAGAACGTTGATCCGATGCCGCTCTATGGCATCCGCCAATACGTCCGGCTCGACGTTTCCGGTGAACGGAAATTCGCAGATGGATCGCTCGACATAGGCCAGGGAGTCGTGGACGAACAGAAAGCTGGCGTAGAGATCCCCTGAAAAAAACAGGTTGGCAACCCGGTCGCCATTGTTCAGTTGAGCTGAGAGGCTGGCGCCGAACGTGCTGACCAAGGCTTGCCATTCCTCGTAGGAGTAAACCGCAAGTTTGCCTTGGCTGGTCGAGCCTCCGGTTTTTAATACCAGTGCATCATCGACATCTCCGGTCAGGACTGACCAATGACTCAAGTCGTTGCTACCGGACCAATAGTCGGCCACATGGGTTAATGGCAGATCTTTTAAAGTAAGCCCGTTCTCGGGCAAGTGTTCCAGATGTTTATGGTAGAAGTTGGAGTGTTGTCTTATATAAGGTACAAGTTGTTCAAGCGAATAAGTTGGCTTCACGGGATTCTCTTTTATAGTGGGCGTCTTGCGTCGACTTCTCTTATTTTCGTTGATCGATAACTAAGGGGGTTTTGCCACTGTGTTTGTTTCGGGTGAATGCTTGTTCAACGCATGTTGTCACCTCCACAATTAAAAGTTCAGCGCGCACCGCATTCGCCAAGGCTTCGTGGGTCAGCAGTTTTTCGTGTACCCACTCGGCGTCTGCATCCGCGAGAACGTACATGCGTTCGACCCCGTTGGCGGTGTGGTCCAGGACCACTTGAATGGGGGATCCCACACTGAGTTCCAGCGCCGCGGGCGAAATGAACTCCGTGCCAATGCGCACCAGTTTGTCGTGTCGCTGCAGCAGTTCGAATCGCGGCGTCTCCAGTCCGCAAGGGCAGGTTCCGGGTATCCAGCGGCCGGTGTCGCCGATGTCATATCGGCGCACGTGCTGACCCTGCCGGGCGCGTGACGTAAACAGCAGGCGGCCGATCTCATTGGCTTGTACCGGCGCATCCTGTTCGAGCTGGACGATTTCCAGATGCTGGATTTCGCTCATCAAGTGGAATACGCCGTCCGCCGTTGCCCGGCAGGCATGCCCCAGGGGGCCTGCATCGACGGAGCCATACATGGCGGAGCGAATCGTCGACACCCCACAGCTTTCCATCAGGCGCCGACTGGCTTCTCCCGGATGTTCGCCGCCAAGGAATACTTTGCCGATACCGGCATAAGCGCGAAGTCGGGCCTGCTCTTTGAGAAACAGCCGATGCAACGTGCTGGGCATGCCGATCAGCACGGTGACACGCTGCTCCACGATCAGTCGGGCGATTTCGCTGAAGTCATCGTCCTGGGGAGCCCCCATGGGCAAATGCACAACCCCCATCCGTTCAAGAATGTTGGAACAACTGAAAAAACCACCATAAAGGTTGCCGCCGTAGAACAGGTTCATCACCCGGTCCAGTGACGGATCGAGCCCGACGCAGAACATGCCGTCGGCCGAGGCGCGCATTTGTCGATGAAAGTCTTGATAGCTGAAGCCAGCCAGCGCCGGGGTCCCGCTGCTACCGCCGGAGCGGAAGTACAGCTGTGCTGCGGACCCGATCGGCTGGGCCATAAAAGTGTCCTTGTCCATGATCGGGTCACGGGATGTGTCGGGGGCGGGCGGAACTGGGTCGAGCGTTGCACGACCTGTTAAGACATGCTGGGGCAAACTCACCGAGAGGCGGCGACTCAGACGCGACAGCGCGTAGACGCCATCGTGGGGCTCGCCGGTGTATCCGTCATGGATCGATTCGCAAGGTGCAATGCGACTGACGCCGGCATTGACCAATGTTCGAACGAGCTCAGGCGTTTTTGCCGAGGGGGACATCAACGCGCAGCTTTGCAGGAAGTTGCGCCAGGGCTGCAGCGTCTCGGCGAGCAGATACTGAGGAACCGGTTTGAGCACAATCGTACGAAACAGCGGTGACGGCGCGAGCTTTTGATGGTGCTCCCAGATGACGCGCCATCCGAGGCCAGTCCACACTTGGCCGGTCTGATTGGCAAAGCACTGATCGAGCCGTGCCATGGCGGTGCGGGTGGTGATTTCCGATGCTTCCTGATCTGTCGGCGTTAATGCCGGCCAGTGTGGGGCGCGACGGTTGAAGGCTTCGGCCAGTCGATCTCCGAGGTTCTGCAGGACGGCCGGATCGTTGCTGTCCACCAGCACCCATTGAGGACTGGAACACGCTTGTTGATCCAGTCGACAGACTTCATCCGCCAGGGCATCGAGCGCCGAAGGCGACGCCGCATCAGGTGACAGGTAGGCGAAGCTGATCTTGTGTCCCCAATCGATCCAGCGACAGCCGGACGGGATCTGCTGGCGGATCGATTTAAGCGCCACTTCTGCGCCCCAGGCGGATACCCCATCGGCCTTGGCGCAGAGTTGAGCGATATAGGAGGTGTCCACCGGCAGAACCGCTACGAATTCGGCCAGTCTGCCACTGGTGTCGCAACGCAAAAGGGCGGCGAGCAATTGTGCGGTCAAACCCTGATCGCTGGAGCTGGGGCGCAGCCAGTTGATGTTGCCGGCCAGCAGGCTTTCGAGGATCGCGCAAAACGCCAGCATCGGCGCATTGCCCGGGGTGATATGCACCACCAGCCCCAATGGATGCCAGCTTTCGAAGCTTGGCTGGCGGTAGTCGATACGCCGCAGTGAACGCGGTTGCGGGCCCAATTCCCGTTCAAGCTTGGTGCTCAGGTTGCTGCGCTGGCAGAAGTCGATAAGCCCCTGACATTGGTCGTCGTCCAGGGGCAGATCCAGGCTGCGAGCTTGCAACTGCGTGGCAAAGCAAGCGGCGGACTCGATCACGATATCGCTGTCGATCGGCGTAGCCAGCAGCCGGGGCAGCGGTTGCTGAAGGAGGTCGAGGGCGCTTTGGGCAGAGATGTCGTCGCGCAGTTGGCCATTGATCAGGTACATATCAAGCTCCCCCGATCAGTTCTGAAGCGGCCATGGCACAGCTACGACTGGCGCTGGTGCCGGCACGTCCATGCAGCTCGAACCAATCGGTCGTCAGGCCGCATCCGCAACTGGCGCCGGGGTGCAACGTTGCCAGATCTCCCATGACCACAGCATGAGCAGGGCTTGAGGAAATGTAGGGGGAGACGAATTCCAGCAAACCGCGCTGGCCGTAGGGCTGGACAGTGAAATCGGATGGGTTGCGCACGAAAACCTTCGAGTAAATCGGTACATGAAAATGATGGTGGGCACACTGGATATAGGGCACGGCATGCTCTACGGCGCCGTAGCCGTCCCGGCAGCGGGACAGGTCGATACCCAATTGCCGGTTGATGCGGGCATACAACTGATGCAGGGGAGTCTCCTGTGCCGCCTGGGTTTTCCAGCCGCCCCCCAGCAACACCAGTGACTGGGCAGGCAACTGCAAGTCGGCCACGCCTGTGTCCTCCATGTGCTGCAGTGCATGGGAAAGGAACGCCGGAAAACCGAGAATGCGAACGGGCAATCCTTCCTCGGCAAACTCCTGCAGGGCGCGAATGACACCGAAGAGGTCGAACTCGTGGCCTTTGCCGGTCAGGCGCAAGCCGTAAGCGGCTCGGTTGACGGGGGCATAGCTACACAGAAATTGATCGGTATAGGCCGTGCCCAGGGTAATGACCGCCTCGGGTTCGTAGCTCAGAAGCAAATAATTGCAGGGGCTGTCCGGGGTGTCCCAGCCGTAGTGCCGGAAAATGTGGCTCACCATGCCTTGGGCGGCGACCATGCTGCGATGGTCGTAGCGCATGCGACTCTTCTGACCGCTGGTGCCGGATGAGGTCATCTCCAGCGCGCCTTCGCCTGTGGGACTGATCAGCAGATGACGTTTGAAGTAATTGGCGAAAATCGGCGGCAACCTTGACCAGTCATCCAGCGTCTCGAGAGTGCGGGCATCAAGGCCATTGGCGTTCAGCCAGCGTTCATATCCGGGCGTGTGATGACAATGAAACAGGCTGATTTCACCCATTGCCTGATCGAACAGACCTTCTGGCATGGATTCCAGGCAATAGGGTTGCGTTAACGCGCAAAGCGCATCGGCGTGGGGTGGATGGATCATCAAAAGACCTATGGGGTGGTATCAGACGGCAAGCGTGATATGAGAGCGACGCAGAAACAGTCGTAAGGGCGCCAGGCACAAGAGTCCCGTGAGGCCGGCCATCAGGGCGAAGGCTTCAAGGCTGTCACCGGCACCCAGTGCGGCGATAATTGAGCCGCCGCCACCCATGACGGCAATGGAGATCATGCCGATCATGGCCGAGACCAGGCCTTTGCTGTCGTCGCTGGAGAACAGGGCGAGCCGGTACAGCGCGGCATTGCTCATGCCGAGACCGATGGCGTAAAGCGATAGGCAACTGACCAACAGCACCGTTGAAGCACCGGTGAACGTTATGGTGATCAATGCAATGAGCCCGCCGCAAAATGGCCAGAGCGCATATCGAATCAGTTGAGGCAGTTCAGTGTTGGCAATCAATCGGTTGAGTATCAGATTGCCGAAAATGACGGCCGCAAATACCGGGATTTGCCACAGGCCATACTGCAGAGGAGAAAGTCCCTGGCTCTGGATCAGCAAGATTGGCGCCAAGCCGATCCAGGCAATCAACGGCAGGCTCATTAGTCCCAGGGCGACGGTAGCGCTCAGGAATTGTGTGTTGGTGAGCAACGCGGCGTATCGGCGCACGGTGCCGTTCCATTCAAAGGGCACTGCGGCCAATTGTTGACCGTCCTGGCGCGCGGTGCCCACGGTTTCCGGCATGAACAGGTAAAGCCCGAGCCAGACCGTCGCGCCGCCGACACCCAACACTAAAAACAGCTCCCGCCAGGAAAGCCATTCCAGCGCCAGGCTGCCGAGCAGGGGGCCGAGCAGCGGGGAGAGCAGCGCAACGTTCCCCAGCAACGCCATGATTTTTACCGCGTCGGCTTCGCAGAAGACTTCTTGCAGGGCTGGATAACTGACTGCAATGACAAATCCCAATCCGATGCCCTGAATCAGGCGCAAGCCGTTGAAGGCAAGAATGCTCTGCACGTAGAACGCCACGGCACAGGCCAGGGCGAACACCGCACAACCGATGAGCAACAGCCTGCGACGACCGAAGTGATCGGACAATGGTCCGATAAGCCACTGCAGAAGAACGCCGCCAATCAAGTAAAGATTGAAGGCATATGGAACGTGACTCGTACTGGCATCCAGTTGATGGGTGACGGTCAACATGGCCGGCATAATCATATCGCTGGCCATATAAGTCAGCAGTTCGAAAAGAGTGATTGCAAGACAAAAACCGAATAATCGAGGCGGACTTATATCTATCAAAGGTTTGCGCATGGCGTTCCCGTTGGTGCTGGAGTTGGATAAGGCAGCAGAGCAAGAGTAACCATGGCTCATGAATAATTACATGTGCTTATGTGAGGCTAAGAGTTTCAATACTTTTCGTTATGTGTCTGGCTGGAAGTTCAGGGGAAAGAGGAGTGGGGTTTTG